>JAEEGJ010016187.1_pt1 | contig 17194 bp, 12 predicted proteins | sample 8958761 | NCBI WGS metagenome assembly JAEEGJ01 (sample SAMN16246546, study PRJNA631951) | gut metagenome | biome: gut microbiome; feature: rumen; material: RS-attached | host: Bos | place: Iran: Karaj | collected 2018-10 | reverse complement strand
CTATGACAAGATGGAGGAGACAGCTCTCGAGTGCAAGCCGAAACTCATTATCGGTGGCGCTTCAGCCTATTCCAGGGAATGGGACTATGAGAGGATGCGCACCATAGCCGACAAGGTGGGCGCCCTGCTCTGGATCGACATGGCCCACACCGCAGGACTCATCGCCGCCGGCCTTCTTAAGAACCCTGTTGAATATGCCCACATCGTGACTTCCACCACCCACAAGACCCTCCGCGGTCCGCGCGGCGGCATCATCTTGATGGGCAAGGACTTCGACAATCCTTGGGGTCTCAAGACTCCGAAGGGCGAGATCAAGAAGATGAGCGCTATCCTGAACTCCAGCGTGTTCCCGGGAGTCCAAGGCGGTCCTCTTGAGCACGTCATCGCCGCCAAGGCAGTCGCCTTCTATGAGGCGATGCAGCCTGAATATGTCGAGTACCAGAAACAGGTGATGGCCAACGCCAAAAAGATGGCTGGGGAGTTTGTGGCAAGAGGCTATAAAGTTGTCTCAGGTGGCACTGACAATCACTTGATGCTGATTGACTTACGCACCAAGTTCCCGGATGTCACCGGAAGGATGGCAGAGAAGGAGCTTGAGAAGGCGGAGATCACCCTCAACAAGAACATGGTCCCGTTCGACACCCGCAGTCCGTTCAAGACCTCCGGTGTCAGGATCGGCACTCCCGCTATCACCTCCCGCGGTTTTGTCGAGAAAGACATGGTTGACATCGTGGAGCTGATCGACACGGTCCTGAACGCCGTGGCGAAGTACGCCGATGTCGTTAATGGCGTGACCGAGGAGGGTAAGGCCGAATATGAGGCCGTGCTCGCCAATGTCCGCCAGCGGGTCCATTACATGACCGCCGGCCGTCCCCTCAACCGCTATTAGAGTTATTTGATTTAGAAAAGTCCTCCGGGAGGATGTACCCTTCCGGAGGATTATTATGTAAGAAAGCAAGTATTAATTCGCTACTGGACGGATGATGTAGTGGAAGTCACGGGGGGCGGCGTGGATGCGGTACTGCTCCAGCGGCCAAGTGCCCCAGGAATTGATGCCACCAACGCCCATCTGGACCATATCAAAGTTGACATAAGTCTTTCCATTCCCGGCAGCGAACCCCTTGAGATCCAACGAGTGACGAGGCTCACCAGCCTGGACGTTACTCTTGTTTTCCCGCTCCGGAGTCCCATTCTCCACACAATCAAGCACATTGATCGGGAAAGGAAGAGCGGAGGCGGAGAACCTCTCTGGAGATGATATCTCGATGCCCGCTCTATTGGCGTTCAATATCCTCATCCATTTCATTCCAGTGTGAGTACCGGACTCTTGGGTACGGACATATCCATAGTGGTACTGCTCATCGACACTCTGGGTGTAACGGCCTACCAGAGCCGAAGAATTCCTGTCTGAATAGTTCTCCCATGGCCCCTTGCCGTAGAAATCAATAGTTGAGAATTGCCCTGGCATAGTGAACTTCATACCGAAGCGGAACAGGTCAGGAAGCTTCTCCAATCCGCCGGCATCCTCCATGATCTCGTGACACTCAATCGAGCCGTCAGAACGGACGTGATAAGTCAACTTTATACGGGCCGCATCCTTGATAGGCTTGTAGGTGGCCTTTAGTACCCATCCATCTTGCCGACCGTCTTTTTCAGCCAAGGAGATTCTCAGATCCTCAAGTTCAGTGAGTTTGACATACCGCCACATGCCCATCTTATCATCCTGGAATAGTCTGGCGCCAAGGTCATTCTCCACAGGAGCCCTGTAGAACTCAGGTGTCAGAGGCTCAGAGAGCATTTCCTTACCATTAACCATATAGCTTGAGAGGAAACCCGTGTGCCAATCAAACGTAGCCTTCCATTCACCGACAAACCCTGAACCATCGTCAGGATAAGAGAACTGCCCGGAGAACACCTGTATGTCATGATCCCCCTCCCAGGCGAACGTGGATAGCACGGCCGCGGATCCGGGTTTGAAGGCCTCAGAAGTGCCTTCCTGAAGCATAATCTGGTCATATGCGACCTCGTAGCCAGCGGGAAGAAGGCCGTCATTCTCTTTCAGGACATAAGACAGATTGACGAAAACATCCTTTCCTGGAGCCTCTATAGCAGGTATCCCCAGGCTGACTGTCTCTGACTTTCCAGGAGCGACCATAAGGTTCTCGACCACACCTGTAGCCACACTCTCACCTTCGACCACTACCGTCCAAAGTAGCCTGTACTGTGACAGGTCTTTGAAGAAGTTCTCATTATAGACATTGATCTTGAGATCCTTCGCTTCGCCCTTCGATAAGCCCAGGATAGCAGGCTCAGATGCGAGAGAAGACAATATATTCCTATACTGATAGCGAACCTCGTAAGAATGAGGATGATAGGTACGGTCGGCGGCGATCACTCCATTGCAGTTGAAAGAGCCGTCCGAGGCGTCATATTCATTGAAATCCCCACCGAAAGCGAATATGTGGTCGTTGCCGGAAACCTTTGAAGGCCAGATGATTGCCTGATCCTCGAAGTCCCAGATGAAGCCGCCCTGATAGTTGGGATACTTCCTGATTATGTCCCAGTACTCCTTGAAATTACCCATCGAGTTACCCATGGCGTGGGCATATTCACACTGAATCAGCGGTCTTTGCGGATTGTTCTCGCAGTAACGCACGCACCAGTCTGGCGAAGCGTACATTGGACAGGTGATATCAGAATTTCTGGGAGTCAGGGCCCTTTCATATTGCACTGGTCTGGAAGGATCATGCGCCTTGATCCAATCATAACTGGCCACGAAATTGTCACCATCGCCAGCCTCATTGCCAAGGCTCCAGACGATGACGCAGGGATGGTTTATGTCCCGGAGCACCATCCTGCTGTCCCTGGCCAAATGGGCAGCCTTGAAATCAGGCCGCATAGCTAGGGTCTCAGGGCCGTAGCCCATTCCGTGGGACTCGATATTGCCCTCGTCAACAACGTAAAGCCCATACTTGTCGCAGAGGCTGTACCAAAGCGGGTCGTTAGGATAGTGGCTTGTACGCACCGCATTGATATTCAGTTCCTTCATCACACGGATATCCCTCAACATGTCAGCCTCAGAAAGGACATAACCCTTGTTCTCATTGAGTTCATGGCGATCGACTCCCTTGATCAGGACAGGCTTACCGTTCACAAGCAGCTGCGCATTCTTGATCTCAACGCTTCTGAAGCCGAAATCAACAGAAGCGCTCTCCACTAAAGAGAACCTGTCGAAGGCCTTGACTTTCAATGTGTAAAGCTCAGGAGTCTCAGCGCTCCAAAGCGCGGGATTCTTGACACTGCCCGAAGCTTCAACCTTAAGTTTCGAAGGCGTGGCCTGGCCGCTCGCGACCTGGTTTCCAGCCTTGTCCAAGATCTCATATTCAAGTCTCTTGATTCCCTTAGTCACCTCAGACTTGATTGTGAAGTCACCATCCATCCCAGCGAGGATGTTGATGTCCTCTATCCTCTCGCGTTCCCTGGTGTAGAGATACACTCCCCTGGCGATGCCGGTGAATCTCCAGAAATCCTGGTCCTCGAGGTAAGTGCCGTCGCACCAACGGAATATCTCCAATGCGATGACATTCACACCCCTGACAACATACCTTGTGATGTCAAAACGGGCCTCCAGCTTGCTGTCCTCGCTGTAGCCGACCATCTTTCCGTTGATCCAAACACGAACGTTGGAGGTCGCTGATCCTATGCAAAGGCAGATCTGCTTCCCAATCCAGGAGGGATCAATGTTGAATATGTGGCGATACTGTCCGACATAGTTCTTTTCCAATGCTGGATAAGGAGGGTTATTCTTGTAATGTCCCCTCCAAGCATAGCCGATATTCACATAAAGAGGGTCGCCATAGCCATTGAGTTCCCACATCCCGGGAACGGGCATGGTCCCCCAATCTGAATCATTATAATAAGGATCCGCGCTCTCGAAACCTTTTGTCCGGCCTTCAATGGTCTCGTTGAACTTGAACTTCCAAATCCCATTGAGAGACATGGTCTGCTGCTGGTCAGTTGTGAAAGTTGCCCTCATTGGCATACGGTTCTCCTCAAACACATTCGGATCCTGCCAGGGCTCCATCGCTGTCTTCTTCTGGGCGAAGGATGTCACTGTGATGGCAAGAGCCAGGAGAGATAAGGCTATTCTTTTCATATTCTATTGATATTTAATTATTTCCAATTCTAAGCAAAGTCACGGTTCCGTCCATGGTCGAAACCAAAAGGAACTGGCCTTCAGATGACCGCCATGTAGTCATGGGGTTCACAAGAGCAGGTGAAAACTTCCATGCCCAAAGCTTGGAGCCGAAGGTGTCAAAAGCCACGATGTTGCCCTTGTCTGTCGGCATTATCACCAGATCCCCTGCCGAGGCTATGGAAGTCGGGGAAATGTCGTAGCCGGTTCCGGTCTCGGCTTGCCACTTGATGGTCAAGGACTTAGTGTCGATGGCGGTCAAAGTGTGCCACATCGACTTGCAATAAACCGTCTCCCCGTCCGGAGAGATTCCGACAGACTCCCTGCATGTCTTATCAAACCGCTTGAGCTCCTCCCCCGTCACCGCATCCAACACATATAGGCAACGATCAGGGACGGCTATGAATATCTTTCCTTGACTCTTGACAGGCCAGACAGCGGCCGGGGAATACATTCTGGAAGTCTTAGCGCACTTCCAGACCCATTGGAGGGAGCCGTCATCAGGATCCAGGGAATACAGTTTATTCGCCCAAGTCCCGAAAACCACCTGATCTGAGTCGACATAAGGACGGCATTCCACAAATCCCTCAACTTGAGGATATTCCCATACTGTGCCACCATCTTTTAGGCTAAGGCAACGGAAGATTCCGTCAGAAGAGCCGACAAAAACCTTCCCGTCCATCACGACCGGACTGGCCAGTACAGATTTGGAGGCCTTCCGGCACCAGATCACACTCCCTCTTTTCGCATCAAGAGCGTAGATAAAGCCATCGGCACAGCCGAAGACCAGGATCCCGTCACAATAGACAGGTGTCGAGAATATCCTTCCGCCAAAAGTCTCTGACCAGATTCCACTGCCGTCTTTAAGGGACACACAGCAGACGGTGCCGGAAGTGGTGGCATACCACGCTTTGTCCTTCCATGTGGCGAAACCCGAGGCTATATTGCTGTCTTCCTGGAACTTCCATACCTGGGTTATTCCTTTCATAGACGCGTCCTCATTGACATCATAGCGCATCCATGGATAGCCGGAAGGCAAGCCTCCTGAATCATATTCTTCCCCACTCTCAACCGCCTTCAGATCCTTTGAGTACCAAGGTTCGAAAGTGATTGGAGTGGATCCGTACAGCCTTCTCTCGGATACTGTCACATGGTCGTCCCAAAGCTTGATGATGGTGTAACCTGGATTCTTCCCCGCTGAAAGGGTCGAGCGGCAAAGCACTCCCGGAAGGCCATCATACACCATGGAGTGGTTCGAATGCCAGTGACCTCCGATCAGGAAACGAGTTCCTATCCTCTTCAATTCCCTGGTCACGTCAAAGTAATTCAGAACGGAAGTATCTTGGGGATAATGATTTATGAACACGGTCTTCTGTCCTCCCTCAAGGCTTCCGAGCCAATCCATGCTCTCCTTGGGAAGCAGCGCCGGCGCCATCCTCATATCCGGCCCGCAATTGCAGCCTATAAAACGCCATCCTTTGCGAGTGAAATCGAAATGGTCGTAGCCGAAAACCTTTCCGAAAGTGTCACAACCGCTTTCTGACCACTTCGCGTCATGATTGCCGGCGACGATATAGTAGTTGTAGCGTAAAGAATCAAGCATGGACTTTACCGCCTCGATCTCCTCATCGGTTCCGAAATCGGTAACATCACCTCCGACCAGGACAAAATCCAGGTCCGGAAGAGAATTGACATCCCTTACGCAACGGCTTATGTCACTGACCGATACCGAACCCTCGGAATAGTGGAGATCGGTCAGGAAAGCGATCTTCAGAGGCGTCTCCTGAGCGAAAACACCGACCGAAGCCAAGCTGAGGAAGATAGCTATAAAGAATGTGGTTTTTATCCTGTCCATAAAGGATAAGGTATAAGGCAAAAATAATCAAATTGATGGACATATTCATTATATTCGCGATGAATAACCCTCTAAAAACCAATCAAAATGAGACTTTTGCTGGTGACCTTGCTCCAATCATTCGCGATTTGGGCCCTATCCCCTTCCGGAAACGGCATAGTGTTAACCCCTTCTGAAGCGAATCTCCCTTATGAGGACCATATCGAGATGAGCGGGGAACAGATGGCCTTCGTGCTGCGTTGGGGGGTTGCTTCCGACCGATCATTCCACAGCGAGAGGTCCCTGGTCTTCCCGATGCTCAGGACAATCCCGAACAACACCCACGCGAGCCTTATGCACAGGATGGGTGTGGATGTCCCGTCACTAATCACAGTGAATGGCTATTCTCTTACAGCTGAGAAAGTTGAGAGTGTTAAGCTGGACGGATACATGGAGGTGATCAGCACCTTCGTCGCCAGCAGGACACGGCCCGGTGTGGTTCCAGCCCCTTCAGTGAGGTTGACGAGGAATATATTCCCCTCACCGGACAAACCCCTTATGGGAGAGACCTATTCTCTGGAAAACATCACGGAAAAGCCTGTGACTGTGTACATTCCAGAGTTCTCGCAGGTAATCGCGACCCCTGCCGAAAAGGGTGTGACAGGCTCGTACATCATCCGGGGAGACATCCTCGGAAGCGGCACGTTCACTCTTCAAGGTGGAGAAAAGATCCGTTTCGGAGCCTGCTTCCAGGCGTACAGGGCCGGTGAGTCAAAGATAGAACCGGACCTTGAAAAGGAGTTCGCGGCCCGCCAGGCGTACCTCGCCCTAGTTGACGGGAATCTCGTTCTTGACACACCAGACGACGTGATAGACAGGGAGTTCCGCTTCGCGAAGATAAGGGCGTCCGAGAGCATATTCAAAACCGCCGGCGGCTACATGCACGGTCCGGGCGGTGAGTCCTACTATGCCGCGATTTGGGCTAATGACCAAGCTGAATATGTCAACCCGTTTTTCCCTTTCCTGGGCTACTGGAAGGGTGACGATTCGGCGCTGAATTCTTACATGCATTTCGCCCGCTTCATGAATCCGGAATACAAGCCGATCCCGAGTTCAATCATAGCCGAAGGAATTGACATTTGGGATGGGGCCGGTGACAGGGGTGACGCCGCGATGATCGCCCACGGAGCCTCCCGTTATGCTCTTGAAAAGGGCGACCGCGCAGAAGCGGAGAAGCTTTGGCCTCTCATCGAGTGGTGCCTTGAATATTGCCACAGAAAGTTAAACTCCGACGGAGTCGTGCTTTCCGACTCAGACGAGTTGGAGGGACGCTTCCCGTCGGGAGACGCCAATCTTTGCACTTCAACGCTTTATTATGACGGTCTGCGCTCGGCTGCTTTCCTAGCCAAAGAACTCGGTAAAAGCGCCTCAGTGTCAAAGCTTTATAATTCAAGAGCCGACAAACTCGCAAAGGCTATAGAAGCCTATTTCGGAGCCGATGTCCAGGGATTCCACACCTACCGTTATTACGACGGCAACGATGTGCTCCGCTCCTGGATCTGCATGCCACTGATTGTCGGTATCCTTGACAGGGCGGAAGGTACTATCGCCGCCTTGACTTCCGACAAACTCATGACTAAGGACGGACTTCTCACACAGCAGGGCAGCGAGACATTCTGGGATCGCTCGACACTATATTCTTTAAGGGGAATGTACATTGCCGGTGACACGAAGACCGCAGGGGATTTCATGAATTACTACTCTACCCGCCGCTTGCTGGGAGACCATGTTCCCTACCCGATCGAAGCCTGGCCGGAAGGTTCCCAAAGGCATCTTTCCGCCGAAAGCGGCCTTTACTGCAGGGTAATCACAGAAGGAATGTTCGGAATACGCCCGACCGGTTTCCGCTCTTTCACAGTCACACCACGCCTTGCGGAAGGCTGGAACCAAATGGCGCTGAAGCACATACGGGCATTCGGCGGAGACTTCGACCTGACCGTCACCCGCCTTCCGAAAAGCAAGCTGGAGATAACGGTGACCGATCAGGTCGCTGGCACCACCAAAACCTACAAACTCACTTCCGGAGCCACAATACAAATCAAAATATGAGACGAACGCTAATTGTTTTATTAGGCATGGCGGTTATATCTGCCTGCCATCCTGTCCTGAAAGTACGTGAGTATGTATCTAGTACGATGGATATGCCATGGCAGGTCGGTACGCCGGCCCCAGCTGCGGGTGACAGCGTAATTGTCATTGAAGTCAAGCCGGACAGTGTCGGTCAAGTCATCAATGGTTTTGGAGTATCTTTCAGTGAATTAAGCGCTTACTCCTTGAGCCTGCTCTCCGAGGCTGACCGCAAGGCCGTGCTGGATGAACTGTTCATCCCGGGGCAGGGAGCCAACCTTGTCTTCAACCGCACGCCGGTTGGAGCCAATGACTTCAGCTTGGATTGGTATTCATATGATGAGGTTGACCAGGATTTCGGAATGGAGCGATTCTCCGTCGCCCACGACGAGCAGTGGCTGATTCCGCTGATCCGGGAAGCCCTGAGCCGCAATCCGGAGATGAAGATATGGGCAAGTCCTTGGTGCCCACCGAGTTGGATGAAGCATAACCATCATTATGCGATGCGTCCCGACACGGTAAATGATCTCCCGGAGTCTGGCCGTGGCTACGAGGGACAGGACATGTTCATCCAGAAGGATGAGTATCTGGAGGCGTATGCCCTGTATTTCGAGAAATACATACAGGCCTATCGTGAGCATGGTATAGAGATCTCTATGGTGATGCCGCAGAACGAGCCGAATTCCGCGCAGAATTTCCCAAGCTGCTGCTGGACTTCCGCAGGCTTGACGCGCTTCATCTCCCATCTTGGGCCTAAGATGGAAAGCCAAGGCGTGGATGTCTGGTTCGGGACCTGCGAGAGGCCGAATGTGGCATTAATCGACACAGTGTTAACGGATTCCGTTGCAGGGAAGTACATCAAGGGCGTAGGATTCCAATGGGCTGGACGGTCAGCGCTACCTGTCATCAAGGAAAAATATCCTGACATGGGCTTGATGATGACCGAACAGGAATGTGGTAACGGCCGCAACGACTGGAGCGGAGTCTCTCACGCCTGGGAGTTGATGAAGTATTATCTTTCGAATGGTGTCAACACATATGACTATTGGAACCTTGCCCTGCTTGAGAACGGTCTGAGCCATTGGGGATGGCGCCAGAATTCCCTGGTGACAGTGGAACCGGAGCAGCACACTTTCCGCTATACGATTGAGTACTACTTACTTAAGCACGTAAGCCATTTCGTGCGGAGTGGTGCCCGGCTGCTGTGTTTGCCCGAAGGAACGGATGCCTTGGCTTTCCTTAATCCGGACGGAAGTATCGTCCTGGTGGCAGCCAATCCGCTTGAGAAGCCCCTGGATCTGCAAGTGTGGCTCCGGGGACGTGAGCAGACGCTCTCCCTGCCACCCTGCTCTTTCAACACCTTGATTATCTGATTGTTACCCGCATTCCGAACCTGAGAACATACCGTCAGAGCGAAGCGACTTCAGGGGGCTTGGGGGGTACGCCCCCCAATGAATAATAGGGCAAGAGGCCCTCAAAACAAAGAAGCGGCAAGACTTTGCCGCTTCTTTGTTTTGAGGTGCCTAGCGGAATCGAACCGCTGTCCCAGGTTTTGCAGACCTGTGCCTAACCGCTCGGCCAAAGCACCATTGGGATTGCAAATATACGAATTAAATTTAATATTCAAAATCCTTTTCTACTCCACATAAAGCAAGAGACCTTTGAGGTACTCTCCCTCCGGGTGGTAGATATTGACGGAATGGTCGGCCGGCTGGTTGAGCCTGTCGAGAATCCTAACAGAGCGCCCGGTCTGGGCGGCGGCGGAGAATACTGCCAATGCGAACGACTCTTTATCAACTACTTGAGAGCAACTGAAAGTGAACACAAGACCTCCCGGAGCGACCTTTGAAATAGCGGCCGCGTTCAAGCGCTGATAGGCTCTCAAAGCATTGCTCAAAGCCCCACGGTGCTTGGCGAATGCCGGTGGATCGACAATCATCAGATCGTATTTATCCTCAGGTACTTCCCTCAAGAAATCGATGGCATCGGCACAGATGTCATCGTGCGATGAGTCAGAGAAACCGTTCAATGTCATATTCCTGGCAACCATCTCGATAGCTTTCTTGGAGCTGTCCACTGAATCAACATGGACAGCCCCGGCCTTCAACGCATAGACCGAGAAACCACCTGTGTAGCAGAAAAGATTCAAAACATTCCGGCCAGAGGAATAGCGCCCGACAAGCGCGCGGTTCTCTCGCTGGTCAAGAAAGAAACCCGTCTTCTGGCCTTCCGTCCAATTGACAAGAAACTTGTTCCCGTTCTCCAAGACCACCTGCTCATCATCAGAAAAGCCTTCTGCCTTAAACAAATAGCCATCGACAAGATCCAAGCCCGCCTTAAAGGGAGCGGTACCTGAACTCTTGTCATAAACAGCCTTCAAACGTTCTCCGAAAACAACCTGGAGAGCCTCACAGATAGCCCCCTTGGCTCTGAACATACCAACTGAATGGGCCTGCATGACGCAGACTCCGTCGTACCAGTCCACAATAAGACCAGGAAGACCGTCACCTTCTCCATGTACCAGTCGGAAACAATTGGTTGAAAGTCCGTTAGAGAGTCCGGCGGCTTCCCTGACAGCCAGGGCACGGCGGATCATATTCACCCAGAAATCAGCCCCGAACACATCTTCTCCTGCAAAGCTCAGGACCCTTACAGCGATGGAACCCACTTGATAGTGGCCATAGGCGAGGAAAGAACCGTCTTGTGCGAACACCCCGACGATGTCACCTTCTGAGGGATTCCCGACAATCTGTGCTATCGCCCCGGAAAAGACCCAGGGATGGAATCTACGCAGGGACTCATCCCTTCCTTTCTTGAGTATGATCTTTGTCATTGTTTTCGGCATTCTTAGGAGGAAGCGGCATCATCTGTTCTGGAGTCAGCGGATGCTTCTCCGAATTCATTAGTTTGAGGTACATTTCCCTGCACACCCAAGCGTCTGTAGCGGCATAAGCCTGCTGGGCCTCGGACAGGGTCTCTGCCTCCCAATTGGATAACTGCTGTGTCTTTGATATCTTGATACCCAGGATGTTAGCCGCCATCTTCTTCACGGCCTTGTCCCTGATCCCATATTCCCAAACAATCTTCTGAAGATCGACAAAACCCCTTGGAGGAAAATCATCGTATTTCTCAAGTCCCCGGACATCATCGGTGACGGCCGCCCCGACTTTGATGATATCCGCATCCGAGAGGATCGCCCTCAGCTGTTTGGGGATCCCTCCCATAAGTTTCACCCTGAAAAGGAAAGCCTTATCAGCACCGGACAGTTGCAGCAAGGAGACTCCATAGTGCGGTTGGCCGGAAGAGAAGGTCGGCCTTGACTCTGTGTCAAATCCGAGAATCTTCTGCCTTTTGAGGTAACGGACCGCCCTTAAGAAGTCCAGGCCGAGGCTGTTAATGACCTTTATCTTACCAGTGAACCCAGCAGGTTCCAGCTTATCTATTACTTCCGGGGTTAAACTTATTTTGTACATGCGAATAATATGTGTCCGGAGCGAACACGCCGATCGTGTCCGCAAACTGTTCGGGAGCGAGGTTGTCGTCAAAAACAGAAGCCTTTTGGAAAGACTCATCCTCGGATCCGAGAATCATAAGAAGCCTGGCGGAAGGGTAGGCTATGGCATGAGTGAAAAGGTTCTTCTCACGCATCACCTTGTAACAAGCCTTGGTGTAAGAAAAAGCCGTATCACTTGAGAATATGACAGGCACATCGCAACCGATCTTCTCAAACAGGTCAGTGACATCATCCCCACCCCTGACTCCAAACTGAGGGGCGCAGAGAATCAGCACTTTACAATGAACTGCCGTGTCCAAAGCAGCCAAGGCATTCTTGACAGCCCTCTCTCTGAAAAGCGCCGAATCAGCCCCCTCGACAGAGAGCGAGTCGTAGGGCTGGACCGTGAAATCAAAGATTGGCACAATTGTCTCACCGGCGAAATCAGGAAGGGAATCGGGGACCTCCCGGGCGTCAACATTATCAAACTCATCACTTCTCATCATCTTCTCCCCAAGAATGAGGCAACGCATCGGATCCCCGACAAGGACAATCGTGCCCGTCGGCTTCCCCGCTTCCCTTGCCATCGCCTGCAGAGACGGAAGAGAATCGGCGACAATCCTGTTGACAAACTCAATCGAAGGGTAACCGGTCTCAACTCTTCTTTCGCAGGAGAAGAGTGACACCAGCAGTGACAGAGTGATTAACAAATACTTGAGTCTCAAAACAAATAGGATTGAATCTCCGCGAAGTTAATAAAATCAATCCAACAATGAAAGAATCCGAGGGACAAGCAAGCTCCGGATATATTCCTCCTCCATGAAATGCGTTCCATCGTAAATCGTCCAGGAGCCCTCTCCGAAATACTTTTTCCACGTCCTGACCATCACCACACCGCTTCTGCGGTACCTGTCCTTGGTGCCGAAAAAGGCATGGAAATAATCCTCGCTCCCATTCAAAGGAGTGTTATTCAACGCTTTCTGACGCATCCCGCGCCACTTAAGAAGAGTCTTCCTGTCAAAATGGAGTGCCTGACGATCCCCTTCTCTAGGATGGTAATACCAATCGAAAAACCGTGTTACCCCAGGAATCCACGCGATAGCGGCGAGTATCCTGAAGAAGATAGGAGCGTTCAGGGATGGAGAGACGAAAAGATGTGGATAACCTTTGATTGCCACCGCATGGATGGCTCCCAGGCTCTCCCCTATCACAAGATCCGGCTTCGCCTCTTCAACCCAGGAAGCCAATTGCCTGGTCGCCACCTGGGGATCAAAGTCGTAAGTCCTTATGAATATGCTATATTCAGGACTAAGAATGTCCTTGAGAATCGAAGGGATGCGGCTGTCACTTCCACCTCCCATGCCATGGACATAGAGGATGGTTTTAGGATTCTTCACTTCGTTCGGAATGACAGGGGAAGAAGGCGAGGTTGATAAGGATGTAACCGGAGAAGGCTGAGAGGAAGATGAGCGACCAGTGTAGTTTGAACAAAACCACGACCAGAACAGCGGCAAAGGCCACCGCGAGGAACACTATTCGCTTGATGTTCTCGACCTTGGAAGCCTTGTTCCCACCCCCGAACTTCATTGAGAACATCGGGATCTCACTGACCAGAAGAAGACTCAAGGCGAGCGCCAAGACAGGCAAAAAGACCGGTCCGGAGCACCAGGAAGCCAGCAGGCTCTCGCGCGAATGGAAAACAAAGCAAGCCAGGGAGCCACATACCATCGCCGCGGCGGGAGTAGGCAAGCCAAGAAAACTCGCATGCTGACGCTCATCCACGTTGAATTTCGCTAGCCTAAGGCCGGAGAAAGCAGCGAGAATAATCGGGAAATACTTAAGGATCAGCACATTGGTTCCTCCCGAAACGAAGAGCATCACCGAAGGCAGCACTCCGAAAGAGACCATGTCAGCGAGTGAATCCAGCTCCTTGCCTATCCCCGAGGAAGCCTTCAACAACCTGGCGGCCAACCCATCGAAGAAATCAAACACAGCCCCGAGAATCATGAAGATGAAACCAAGGTCGGGGCGGCCATCCAAAGTCAGAATCACCCCCACGACCCCGCAAAGGAGGTTCATGGAGGTGATAGAGTCTGGAATATGCTTCCGGATGTTCATTTACTTGATGCCAAGTTTCTTCTTAAGATCCTTGGAGAGAGCGTCCTTGTGGACCATGATGTCCATTGTCTTACCGGCGACGAAGTTCTCTGAGACATACCAGATGCCCTTGTACTTGCCGCTCTCGCCCCAAGAGTTCTTGACCATGTAGTAAAGAGTGCCGTTCTGATCCTTGGCGATACCGAAGATCTGCATTCCATGGTCGTCCGTAGTGGTCTTGTTGTCAAACCACTCCTGACGCATCTCCGGGGTGGGGACAATCTCCTTGGGAATCTCCACGGGAGCCTTCTGAGCCTGAGCGGGATCAGCACCGACCCAACGGGCCTGATCGCTTCCGGTGGCGACAGCCTTGGCATCCACAAGGACGCCGATACCGTTCCTTGTGAATCCGATCTCACTCACATCGGAACCCCAAGCGGCAGTGTATCCCTTCTCGACAGCGGTCTTGAGGGCGTCCATCAACTCATCAAGAGGAACATTGTAAGAAGGATCGCCTCTCCAGTTGTCACCGATCTCAAGCACGAAAGGCTTGTAGAAAGGATGGTGGGTGAAGGAGGTAAGTGTCACATAATCAGAAGGAACGAGTCCGAGTTCATCCCTGTAGGAAGCGGGAGTGTAGGTCTTTCCGTTAACCTCGAAAGTGGTCGGGCACTCACCGAAGAAGCTGTCAACCATAGCATCGAAGCCAGCCTTCCAGGTCTTGGAAAGACCACCTCTGGCGGACCTCTTGGCGATGGTCTCGACATATGCCTTTGTCACGGCGTCAATCTCCCCGTGTGAAGGAAGGGTCTGCTTTCCGGGCATCGCTGACTGAGGGACGATACCATAGTCATCTATGACATGAAGCACATCGTCAGCCTCGGAACCAGGGCCGAAACGGAGATCACCATCCAGACGGACATACTTGTCAGCCCTATCCTTATAAGAAAGGGAGACGACATACATCTCGGAAAGATCAGGATAATCGGCCGCATCCTTGATACCCTTGATCCTGATGATCTCGGACTCGAGGAATGCGATGGCGGAGAAGCACCAGCATGTGCTGGAGCTGGCCTGGTTCTTAATGGAGGTGATAGGGTTCTCCTTGACTACAGTGAACTGATAGTCAGCCTGAGGCAGCTGAGGCCTGGGCTGCTGACCGAAAAGCGCGGAGGGGATCAACACCGCCGCGATCGCGGCGACAATAATGTTCGTTTTCATGAATCTTTGATTATAAATTGATTAATAATTCTCAGCCTTAACCTGGAAATAGCTCTGGGGATGGTTGCACACGGGGCAGACCTCCGGCGCCTTCTTGCCGATGACCAGGTGACCGCAGTTGCGGCACTCCCACATGGTCTCCTCGCTCTTCTCGAACACCCGCTGCATCTCGATATTCTGCAGCAGGGCGCGATAGCGCTCCTCGTGGGCCCGCTCGATGGCGGCCACGCCACGGAACTGCTCCGCCAGCTGGTGGAAGCCCTCCTCGTCGGCCTCCCGGGCAAAGCGCTCGTACATATCGGTCCACTCGTAGTTCTCGCCGGCGGCGGCCGCGGCCAGGTTCTCGGTGGTGGTGCCGATGCCCTGCAGGGCCTTGAACCATAGCTTGGCGTGCTCCTTCTCGTTGTTGGCCGTGGCCTGGAAGATGGCCGCGATCTGCTCATAGCCCTCCTTCTTGGCCACGGAGGCGAAATAGTCGTACTTGCTGCGGGCCTGGGTCTCCCCGGCAAAGGCGTCCCGCAGGTTCTGCTCGGTCTTGCTGCCTTTCAGTTCCATTGCTGCTGCTCCTTTCATAATTGAGATAGATACCTATGTTATAGCAAGTTTTTCCCGAAAACGCAATTCTTATTTGCGTCCCGCGTAATCGGTTTGTAATTGTTTTTTTCTTGCATTGTAAGAAAAAATATGGTAAGTATAGGGCGAAGCCACCGAAAGGAGGGTTCTGAATGGAAGAAAAGAAGAGCAAGTGGAAGAAGAAAGCCGCCGTAGGCGTGGTGGCCGCAGCCGCCTCCGCCAGCGTGCTGGTGGGCGGCGCCTTCGACTCCCCCGCCGATCTTCTGGCTGACGACAGCGATAACGGCAGCGTTCCCACCCCCGTGGTGCACACCCTCGCCGCCACGACGGCGGATCTGACCGACTCCGGCGACACGGGCGCCGCCGACGACGAGGAGGATCAGCGCCGCCAGCGGTTCCCCCAGCTGCGCCGCTGGATCCTGGGCCTCCCCATCGGGGTGCGGGCCCTGGTCGGCGTGCCTCTGTGGGCCATCGGCTGGGCCATCATCTCCGGCCTCGGCCTCCTCTGGACCGCGGCCCTGTCCCCCCTGGGCAGCAAGATCCTGGCCTGGGTGCTGACAGCCGTCGCCGCCGTGCTGGTCTTTGCTCTGACGGCCAAGGCCATCTTTCCCAACGCGCCGTGGAAGAAGATCCTGCGGCCCCGGAACATCCTGCTGGTGGTCGTCGGCATCGCGGTCCTGGGCGCCACGGACACCCTGCTGGGGATCTTCTGGAAGGACTATCCCCCCATCGGGCAGGTGGCCCGGCTCATCGGCGGCGCGCTGATGATCACCGCCGCCTGTCTCGCCTCCCGCAAGCTGCTGCGCCACTGGAAGCCGGAGCCGGCCCCTGTGAAGGCGGAGGAGGCCCCCGTCCCGCAGCTCACCGTGGAGGAGCAGGCCATGGCCCTGGCGGACAGCGTGTGTCCCCAGCCGGTCCACCGGACCTGACCGACGATCGAAACGATAAAAAGGAAGCGCGGAACCTGGGTTCCGCGCTTCCTTTTGCGCTTTTTTACTTGGCGTACAACAGGCCCACCAGCCAGTTGAGGGTCCGGCTGGGCAGGATCCGCACCAGGAAGGTGAAGAGGCCGTAGGAGAAGCCGATGGTATAGAGGGGCTTCACAGACTTCTTTTGGGCCACGTTGGCGATAAAGCGGCCCGCCACGGCGGGGTCCATGCCGGTCTGCTCGTCGTGCTCCATGCGGCCCACGCTCCGCTGGATGCGGCCGCCGTACACGTCGTCGCCCTCGACGACCTTCTCCCGGGCGGCGGTGAAGCCGGTCTTGATGTCGCCGGGCATCACGCTGGCCACCTGCACGCCGTAGGGCGCCACCTCGTTGTACAGCGCCATGGTCAGCGAGCGCACCGCGGCCTTGGAGATGGAGTACCAGGCCTGGAACGGGATGGCGAACACGCCGGCCACGCTGCTGATGTTCACGATGCGGCCCGCGCCGGCCCTGCGCATGTGGGGCAGCACGGCGCGGATCATGTTGTCCATGCCGAACAGGTTGACCTCCATCAGCCGGTGGGCGTCGGCGGGGTTTGTGAACTCCATCGCGCCGGAGATGCCGAAGCCGGCGTTGTTGATCAGTATGTCGACGCGGCCCTCCTTCTGGATCACCGCCTCCACCGCGGCCCGGACCACGCCCTCGTCGGTCACGTCCACGCTAAAG
>JAEEGJ010016185.1_pt1 | contig 17198 bp, 16 predicted proteins | sample 8958761 | NCBI WGS metagenome assembly JAEEGJ01 (sample SAMN16246546, study PRJNA631951) | gut metagenome | biome: gut microbiome; feature: rumen; material: RS-attached | host: Bos | place: Iran: Karaj | collected 2018-10 | reverse complement strand
TTCTCTGCCGCTTTCAATAGTTTTTCTACGTTGCTCTGAGCATTCGCGTTGAATGCTATGGCACCTATCAGTGCCATCGTGATCATCAGTCTTTTCATTTCTTTTTATAGTTTTATGTGTTCAAATTAATATTATTGAGTGTGCACTAAATCCAGTTTACCGCTGAAGCTGATAGGTTCACGTTCGCGGGGCGTCAGGTCGATGGAAGCGTTGCCATTGTCAAACACTTCGAGCTTAAACTCCATGTAATCCTCCTCGTTGTTCACGTTGAAGTAGATGAACGTCGTCCCTTTCTGGTCCTTCTCCGACTTGTAATTTGTGATGGGCGACTTGAAGTTCAGGCCTTTTCCGCCACCATAGGGTATATTGTAGGCCCTGCCGAAATAGGGTAGGTACGAATACACGCTATCGCCCTTGACCTGCAACGAGTAGTCCGACGTGACATTCCTCGCCTGTCCACTTCTGGGATACATCATGTCGATGTCTATTTTATACTCGCGTTCCTCCAACGCCTGGTTCACAGCCTGTTCCACTTTCGCTCTCCGCTCCGCCTTCTGTGCCGGCGTCAGCGTGCTGCATGCTGCAAAAACTATCACAGCCACAAGCACTACTATCTTCACTACGTATTTCTTCATCATCATCATTATTGTCTTGCAAAAATAGTCATAATCTTTGTTTTTCACAAGTATTTGAGCAATTATTTGCTCATAATGCTGAGAATTTGCATGCCCTCTGTGTCCCTGTACTGTAATATTCTAACATCTTCTCTATCGTATTCTTCATTTCATCTCTGACATGAAGAGGCTCCAACACCTCCAGTCTTTCCCTATGCCAAAGCAACTGCTGATAGAAATTAAAGCAAGGAACCAGCCTATATTCAAAGATGCTCCATTCTTCTGTTGTCTCTATTTCATTCTGTGATTCATGAATAGGGAGAGCCCTTATATACTCTACCTGAGCACCATACACCTTAATGCGAATCACCTCAGGCTTTTGGTTGTCAGAGTGGTTAACGCCAAAACTGCCATCAAAATAGTCTTCAGCCATAATCTTTAATGAAGGAGTCATTTTCTTGTCCGTGAGGTCCACATCCTCCATACGCTCTAAGGCATACACAGACAACTCTCCTGGGTGGGTTTCTGGTTCTGCAACCAAATACCAACGTTGTTCCCATGTACGCATAAAATACGGAATCAGCACATGATGTTTATTCGTCTTTTTATTGAACGAATAATAATCACATTCAATTCCTCTTTTCTTATCAATGGCTTCCAAGATAATCTGAACAAACTCCACGCCTGTTGGTGCTTCTGTCAGCATAATCTTATCACGATGTTTCAGGGCCAGTTCTGTCATCCCTTCGATATGATAGGATGACAGCAGATAGTCGTAAAGCGAATCATCCTCACCATAAAGAGCATGATGATGGTGCAACTCATATTTACCCGTCCGTTGATTAAACTCTATATAGCAAGGGAAAGTCTCGTCAATGTAATCTTTGTACCTAAGGAAAGTACGAGGTTGTATCTCATCACCTTCATAGAGTGATGAATACTGGTAGTACTCGTTAATCTCCTTCAGGGTCATTGGACCCTTTCGCTCCATGAGATTAATCAGATAAAGGCATTTCTTCAGTTTCGACATACGCATTTATTTTTGTGGCAAAGATAGGAAAAATCCCCCATAAGAACAAATATTATTGTTAAAAACGTCCGTAACATATACACATTAATATAATAATAACACAAAGATACAATAAAAGACAGACAAAAATTGTCCGACCCATATCATAATTTTGCAGCCATGAAACAAAGAATAGATCAATTATTAAGAGAAATGTCTGCTGGTCTTTATGATAAGGAGACGGAATGTGCATTAGTTTTGTTGACTGCGATTGCAGGCGAGAGCATCTTGTTGTTAGGGCCACCGGGTATCGGCAAATCATTGATTGCCAGGCGTACGAAAGCTATCTTCAAAAATGCCCGAAGTTTTGAATATCTCATGTCCAGATTCTCTACCCCAGACGAGATTTTCGGACCTGTGAGTATTCGTAAGATGAAGGAAGAAGACAAATATGAACGCAATATAGATGGTTATATGCCAACTGCCGATATTGTCTTTTTGGATGAAATATGGAAGGCAGGACCTGCAATACAGAACTCACTACTTACTGCCATTAATGAAAAGATATATCGTAATGGCGAGAAAGAAATCAAACTGCCAATGAAAGTACTCATTGGTGCCAGTAACGAGCTACCTGATTCTGATGCTGGATTGGAGGCTCTTTGGGACCGATTTATCGTTAGGATAGTTTGCGAAGGTATTTCGAAGAGAGTTGATTTCGAAAAGATGATTCTTGATGAACAAGTTAATACAAATCTATCTATCAAACGTTCCATTTCTGAAAAAGAATACCATCAATGGCAATCAGAAATAATAAAGGTCAATGTACCTCAAAACATTCTTGATTCCATTAATTCAATAAGAGAAGCACTGAAGGCTGTGACAATAGAGCATGCGGATGAAAATGGCGAAACAGAAAACGAATCCTGTTTCGTATATGTTAGTGATCGTCGATGGAAGAAAATTATCCGCCTGCTTCGTACATCTGCATTAATGCAAGGCAGGAATACTGTTATACTCTCAGATTTGTTGCTATTAAAGTACTGTCTTTGGCAAGAAATTGAGCATATTGAACCTGTTAATAAGATTATAATCAGGTCTATTTTCACAGAAAGTACGCTGGCTCTTCTTAATCTGAAAAAAGAACTCAATGACTACTTGCGAAATCTAAAAGAAAATCAGGCTTACTCTAAAATTCTGGTGCAAGAGCCTAATGATAAAAAGAAGATATTTGACCGTTTCTATTATCACGTTCTTGACCATGGTATAGGAAATACTTATATTGCTATTGCCGATTTTATTAATGTGCCTTTAAAAACATCTTTAAATCATAGATTGGGCGAGCATGGTATAATCTATCAGGAAAAAACTGGTGATAAGAGATATTTTATCAGATTATACGACCCTAGGAATCGTTCGACTTCTTTCCCTGAAGGATGGAGATTGACTAATCTCATGAGAGATAATGATGGCATTTATCTTGATGGTGTCAAATATGAAATAGAAAAGATTGGCGACGATGATAAACAGACTTGCCCCAACAATCAAATGACTCCTCCCAAAGATTTCTATCACGAAATAGAAGAAATCTGCACTCAAATCAAGAGCATACAGAATGGACTAACTTCAAATCTGTTTTACAATCCAGAAGACAAAAAGTATATAAGTGATTTCGTAGATAAATTAAACAAAGAGATTGCCATCACAAGAGTAAATATCAGTAAAACATTCTCTGATGAATAATAATAGTTTTAAACCGCAAAAACTTGACTTCTATGTCGATTTTATCAATCAGTTCTTTAAAACTGGTTGTATACCACAAGCATCCATAGACCTTAGTGCAGATGACCCTTTTCTTGACATAGAAGATCCAATTCTTGATTATCTGCGAGATCATTTTTCGAATATGGAGCAAGACCAAGAAGCTTTCTCGGATATTATACATGAAACAGCCTATCGCAATGCGCTCATTTATTTCATTACAGAACTTATAAGTGTGATGAGATTTTATCGTAATACAGATGATGTAATAAAAGAACAGGCACAAAAGATAGAATACCTATATAGAAAGAGCTTGCAAAACCTGCAAGAGGCATTAGATAACAATGAGATTGATGAAGGTGATGTTGATAAATTTGGAGAGGGGTTTAGCGAATATGCACTGAAGAGTACAATAGAATTGTTGAATAAGCGTAAACGGTATCCTTCTTTGGAAAGAATTCTTTCTTTGTTAGGAAGAACGCCTTCCGAATCAGGGGATAGTAGGATAAGTCTTATGTCCGGCCAACTAAAATTGCCACATTCTGGCGGTAGCGATATTCAAGGAATTACTGTAGGGCAATCGTTCGCATCTTTATTACCTTTTGAGATGGCATTGTTTTCTGACAGTCAGACTGAAGATATTTTCCTGCATAAATACGTAGACCATCAATTACAGCTATTTCATCACAAATCAGAAAGCGGAAAGATATCCAATAGCAAGAATAATGTAAGATTAAAGAATCGTGGCCCCATAATAGTGAGCTTGGATACATCAGGGAGTATGGAAGGACTACCTATGGGAATTGCCATTCTGCTAGTGTCTAACATACTGATAGATGCCCTGTATCAGAAAAGAGACTGCCTTTTAATTGTGTTTTCAGAAGAAATTGAAGTTATTGATCTGAAGAAGAAATGGGGTAATTTCAGAACCAGATCACTATGTGGCTTGGGCGATTTTATACAGCAAATAACATCTTTCAATGGAGGAACTGATATTACAGAAATGCTGATAAAAGTCTTCGAGTTATGGGAAACCCAGAATAACTATCAATTAGCCGACCTTCTGGTTATTAGTGATTTTGAAATACCTAATCCATCAGATGATTTGCTATTAAAAATCATGCTCTATAGAGGACAAGGATATAGATTCTATGGCTACCAAATCGGAAACGCAGATACGCAATTATCACCTTATTTTAACAAAATAGTCCGTCATGAAGATTCACGACTGAGATAGCTATTTCAACAAATACTTCATATCTTCCTCTGTTAGTAATTTGCCTCCGTTCTTATCTGCTCTGATAATCTCATTGCAAAGGTCTGTCTTGAGTTCCTGCAGCTCCAAGATCCTTTCTTCGATAGAGCCTTTGGCTATAATTGAATAACTGAACACCTTCTGCTTCTGTCCGATTCTGTGCAGGCGGTCTATGCCCTGTATTTCAGCAGCCTTATTCCACCAAGGCTCATAGATGAATACAGTGTCGGCTACAGTAAGATTCAGACCTACCCCACCCGTTTTCAGTGTCATCATCAATACCCTGCAATTCTCATCGGTATTGAACTTCTCAATAATCCGCTTCCTGTTATGAGTCTCTCCAGTGATGATGTCATAGCCGATATGGTATTCATCCAATCTTTTCGTCATCGTCTCGATGCCGCCCAGATAGTGAAAGAATACCACCACCTTCTTTTTCCTACTTTGCAAAGTCTGGCAGATACGATCAGTCACCAAATCTGCCTTCGGCGATGTAATCTTACCATTGCTGACCACTTCTGGTATTGAGGCAATCCTTCTCAGTTCAGAGAGTGTTTCAAAAAAAGATACCTGCATCTTGCTATTACCAATAAGGCCAAGGGCAATTTTCCGCTTTACTTCATAGAGTTTCTTCTGGTTCTCATTCATCTCCACATAAACCACATTTTCTGAAAGATCCGGCAGGTCGTTAAGCACATCTTCTTTCATCCTCCTCAGAATAAAAGGGAAGACACGGGTACGCAATTCGTTGGTAGCCATCTTCGCTCCTTCCATAATGGGAACCAGATATTTTTCCTTGAATTTCTTGAAATCCCCAAACATAGTGGGCTCCAGGAATGAGAAGAGTGAATAGAGCTCAGTAATATTATTCTCAATGGGTGTACCACTCAGGGCCAGTTTATGTGAACCGTTTAGCAGTCTTACGGCCTTTGTAGTCTGGGCATCATAGTTCTTGATGGCCTGTGACTCGTCGAGGATAACATAATGGAATGAGAAATCCTTCAGTCTTTGGGCATCAAGTCTCACGATAGTATATGTGGTTAGGATGAGATCTGCTTTGACGGCTTCATCAAGGTCTCTGTTCTTGCCGTAGTACACGTAGTAGCTCAATTGTGGCGCAAAGCGTTTCAGTTCATTTTCCCAATTGAATATCAGACTGTTTGGCATAACGATGATGGCAGGCTGCTGCAATTCTTTTTGCACCAGTGTCAGGAGTGCTATGACCTGAAGCGTCTTGCCAAGTCCCATATCATCAGCCAGACATCCGTTTCTGTTATTCTGATACAGATAATATAACCACTTCAGCCCTTCTTCCTGGTACCCTCTCAACTTGGCATTAACGTTGGGCGAAAGTGGCGGCTGTTTGCGTAGTTCTGCCATTCCCTCATAAAAAGCCCTGACGGGTTTGATTTCCTTACCCTCTAACTGACAGTTTAATAATTTCTCGATTTCAGGGATATCAAAGAAAGAAAACTTGTACTGGCCAGTCTTCTTATCAACCTCTTCGCAAAGGCGTTTCAGCCTCCGTAAGAGTTTATTATTGATAATGCCTTTTTCCTGATTCGACAGATCTATAAACTCATTGTTCTGGTATTTCCTGAGAAATTCGGCAAGGTTATATTCCACATCTCCTATTTGCACCTTTGGCACTCCCAGAAAGAAATTCACACCATAGCTAACCAACATTCTTATACGAGGCTGTACCCGCTTAATGGCCACCTTCTCCAAATTCTTGGTACCAACTACTCTGTAATTGAGGGAGAGCGCAGGAAGACAGTAGTCCAGAAATTTTGAAACCAGATGTTTCGGCAAGATGAAAGAATCGATGCTGTCTCTCAGGTCCTCCCATTCACCCCTTGTTTTGCAATAGGGATAGAGCGACTTGTGTATCTTCTTAATATCACTTTCAGGCTTTTTATAGACCACATTCCATAGTGAGAGAACACCCCTTTTGTCAAGTTCCGCGATGTAATAAAGCTTGATATCCTCTGTAAGATCAGAGTCAAAATCTGGAACAGAGTGAATGACTTTGAAGGAAAGCGACTTGTCTTCACGAAAACCATTGATTAAGATGGTGGACTTCAGCATTTTTCTATGGTCATCCCGATATATAATCTGACAGTGCTTCATCTCAAAAGTCAGTTTTACATTCTCGAAGTAGGAATAAAAAACAGACAAGTATTGATTTATCTTATCCACGGGCATTGACTGTATGAACTCGTGCAGCAATGAGAACCTTGCCCCTATGGGATTAATAGGATAGATAATGTTTCCTGAAATGATATACTCATCAGACAACATCTTAAAATTCTCGACAAAGTTAGTCATATTCGATGCAGAGAACGTTGCCGTATAATATTCCAGATTCTGTCTGGAGATATGTAGATAAATATCAAGGGCCACATCCTTCACTTCAATCATTTCCATCTTCTCATTCACCAGATTATCACAGAGCGTGATGAGACGTACGATGCTGGGGTTATCAGCGAGATAAACCATTTCTGCATCTTTCACTTTGTAAAAACGATAGAAATGCAGTACGTTTCGTAAATTGACAGGGTAGTTCTCTGCCAGATAGTCTGTAATAACATGCCCCTTCTTATTGACTACTTTCAGTACAAGCCCACCTCTATCTTCAGTTATCTGGAAATACAGATCACCTTCATAGAACAGAGCAGGCTTTCTAACTTCAACCTCAGCTTCTTTCAGTTTTTTCTTCAGTGAATCACCAAACAGATTCATAGACGTACTTATTGTTTTTCAATCAGAATCACCCTAACATTGAGGTCTTTGGCTATTTTTTGAATCCTCTCCTGATTAGGTTCCGCAAATATAGGAGCACTCTTAATGACTAGCCAATCCTTCTTATATTTCTCCAAATCCGAGTATAGGGTAGCCGGGATCGATAGAATGTCACCATCATTATAATTGTTAAAATAGTAATCTCTCTTTAATATCCTCTCCATATCACCCTTTGACCATCTTTTCTGGAACACTTTTTCGAATATCTCTTCCTTAAAATTAGGTATGAACCAGATACTAGACTGCTTCAGCTCTAATGTGATGTACTTCCAAAGTTTCATCCAATTTGTTGAACTTGGCAATTCTACAACGCATCCTGGAGATAAGCATTGAATGAAGAAGAACTCGTTAATATATTCCTTAGGACGATCCTTTATAAACATACATCTGGACTTTAAATACAAAATCAAATCAAATAACCTATATCAGTATAAGACATAGTTTTATAGTCAAGAATACATACAGTCAGAATTAACTTGAACAGGTATAATCGTATCCCCCCGAATAAAATTGAAATCTATCGGATTTGTATTAACCAGCTCAGGATCATAATAAAAGAAAGAAATAAAAAGCATATTAGTGTCTTTACGCGTATCATACTCAATTTCTGCATCCCCATACTCTAGATTATCACATTCACTTGCAATTGCTCTTGCAAAATCATTCAAATGCTCTAATACAACTCCAGACTTCTTATAAAACAAACCGCTTAAACTAATGCGGTTACAACCAAACACCATTCTATTCACAATCTCATTGTTGTTAACAACATTAGCAAACTGCTTCCATGCAATGCTTTGCCAATCTTTCATTTCCTCAAGGGTAAATTTAAATATCCCCAATGGCGTTTCGGTACTATCAAAAGCCTCATCGCCTAAAATCAACCAATTCTTCACCATATTATCTTTACTATTAGTTTCTGGATGCAAAGATAAAATGAAGGTCGGACAAAACACGTCCGACTTTATGGCTAAATTATATTCGGGAGTGTTAATTTCATATTTGGGGGTTCTTAAATCGAATATATTCTCCTTTAAAGTCCATTTGGATAATTCCAGTAGCGCCCTTATGATTTTTAGCAATGATGACCTCAGCCTTCTCTTGAAATTATCATAGACCATGGGCTGCAAAATCTTGCCAAATAATACCTGGACTACAGTTGCTATATTTTATACTTGTTTGGTTTTGTGTGAGTTCAATAATCTACTCAAAATAGTTCCTTTTTATAAATAACACACAATGATTTCATTAGAAATCTTAATATCATTGTACACATCTACTATGCGATATGAAATTGTTGGTTCATCTTCTTTTATTATTATTATGGGTAGTTTTTTATTATATAGATTATCCTTAAGTTTTCGAACAATATTATTTGTTTTTTTAATCCCAACATATATAATAAACCTATTTGATTCCGTCTTATATTTAACACAATGTAAAACAGATTGATCTAAAATGTAAGAAAATAGAATATCAGCCTGAATTGGCATATCTTTTATTTCATTATATAATTCATCTGTCGTATTCATTGCATAATTGAAACATTATGATCTCCATTACTACATTACAAAAATAACAATCAAAACCAAATTAACAATATTAAATAGAATCGATATCAAAGCTATCATTTTCCAATTAGACAATGATTTTCCTAACGACTCTATCATATTTAAATTGGCAATTCTATCATTATCTGCTCGTGAATTAAGAATCTTTATTTGTTCATTTATGTAATATATTGTACTATTGATTTCTTTATTTATTTTCTCATCAGTTTCTTCTTTTTTTATGTTGATATGATTTTTAACTAAATCAATAGCGTTATTGATACGTTTTTTAATTTCTTCTTTAAACCCAGATAATTTACTTTCATTTTCTGCAATCTTGCTTTCATTTTCATTAGCTTTAACTAATGCTTTTTTCAAGGCTTTTTCCCGCTTTTCTTCATTCTTAGCGCTTTCGATAGCTCCTTGAATACTAGCTTTTGCTTGTTCATAAAACTGATTATTACCATTTGCTTCCTCGCTTCTACATAAACTATCAAATAAGACCGCCAGTAATGCCGCATTTCCTTTACTCAAGAAAGTGACCGTAGTCAACAGTTGAGAAAAGTCTTCCATTATCTGATTTTGCCTAAGGTTTGACTCGGCCTGCATTTTCAACGTATTTTTAAAAATGCGTTTACCCCAAGCCATGTTTTTTATTTCTTCAGATTTTTGTTTATCTTCTTTGAGCTTTCCTGATAGTTCTTCTATCTTCTTTACAAATAATTCTGGGTTACTCAACATTTCAGCAACCATCTTCTCCGTCTTCTCATCAATAAGATAGTTCGAGTCTGGTTTATACAAATCGTTCATATTATAATTAATTAGAATTATCATCAATTAAACTATCTAATGAAACAGCATCCATATCGTCATCACCAACTAAATCATCTAAAGAAACATGGGGATCGTCAACAAAAGATGTTTTTTTCATTAATATATCTATCTCATCATTATTATTATCCATTAAGATCTTGTTTTTTACTTTTAATGAAATGAATTCTTTATATAGGTTTGCCAATTCCGCACCTTTTTTTTCACGTTCATTTATCAGTTCATTTGCTTTCTCTCTCAAGACCCAAACTATACGTTGATAACTTGCCGTATAATATATGTTATTTAGGCTAATAATAATATAATTTGTTTGGACCAATCGGTTTTTATACTGATCTAGGGAGATACTTGTCAATACTCGATGATTATAATTAATCTCATCCTTTAATATATTAAGGGTCAATTGAAAAACTCTCAAAACCATTGCAGTATTAATTAACAATGGGTTTTCTGTTATAACAGCTTTGCCAATACTAAACGAAAGGGCTATTGTATGAGAAAACAACAACATTTGCTTACGTTTATATTGGTAAGCCTCTTTAGAATAAACAACGTCATTAAATCTATACACCTTACCAGGTTGTACTTCGTCCCTAAATCTTAAATAACAATATAATCTTATGATAAATTCTCCAATTGCAACAGGAATGTTTTTCAACAATTCTGTCCGAAAATTAAATCCATCATGGTACATATGGGCAGCCCACTGTCTAACTTCTCTGTCACTACAGTGAGAAAGCATTGACCATCCAGGAATAGGCAAGCCTCTCGTTGACCAAAAATCTGCGAAAAGATGACAGATTAGCGACCACAATGGGTTATCTGTGGGAGAGAAAGGCTTTCCATTAGCATTGAGTTTAGTGCTAACTTGCACGAGAATAGACTTTCCATCAATGTTTATATAACCTCCATCATTGAAAGTTCCTGTTTTATAATCTTTCAAAGCGTGGAAGAAACGAAGGAGGTCGTGATCATAAGTTAATTGTCTGTGGTCACCACCACCGAATGATATTGTTTGGCCCATATGTCCACTCCCAAATACTTGTTTGCCATTTTCGTCAAATCTGCCTTGGAAATCAAGTGGATTGTTTGAATGGTTTATTCTTTCATGTATATGTTCATTACACCATTTTCCTAATGGATTTTTACTGTCGTTAAATTTACTTGCAAGGCTATTTGGGTTTGTTGGATCACATGTAATAAAATCCGTAACCACTTCAATTATGGCAACAGCAAAAATACAAATATAGTCGTATTTGTCATATGGCATTTTGTCAGTTGAAATAGAATCAATTTCTTTCTGGATTTGCCCTATTTCGTTCTCTATATTCATTTCGTCTACCTTCTCTTTAAAATCGTCTGGCAGAGGCTCTATCGTATTAAGAATATTAAAATCGATGGTCATTATTACTTATGTGAAAAGTTGTTAGTTATTATTCATTGGCAAAGTTAGTGATAATTATTGAAACTACCAAATGTTAATTTATAAATTTAAGCCTTGCATGTCTTTTATGCTAAAAAGGAATTCCACATTCTTTATTTTCTTGCTTTTGCTGCTACTTCGAAATCATCTTCTTCCTCAGACTCTTCGTGGTCTTCTGTTTCGATATAGAAACCAACTCTTCGAGATTTGTATGCTCTGTACTCGTTTTTCTTGTCTGCCAAGACCTCATCTATCTGTCTCAGACTACCAACGAGTTCGTATAACCGATCACAGAAGATTCTCAGCATCATCTTTGTATTTGTGAAATAGAAGAATGTTTTAACTTCTACTACATCATTGTATGCTTTGACTACACAGTGATTATCCTCTCTTATATTTACCTGATCTGCTAAAAGAGCCTTATCTTTAACCTCCAGATTTTCATAATCATCATCTTCGTAATCCGATTCAATGATGCATTCTGCATAGTCCTCAAACACCTTGAATTCTGCATCGAACTCGTAATCACTATAGTCAAAATTAACATGACCATCCTCTAACTTACACTTGATTCCTTCCTGACGAAAGTAATCCATCAGTGCAATACGCAGTTTTACCACATTGGGAGTGAACCAAAAGCGTTCACAACAATTCTTAACGCTTTGCAAATTAACCATTTTCATAATGTTTCGGGGCTTATTTATTCTGTTCTTGTATGTTCTCTCTCAGACTCCTGTATTGCCAGGAGTTCTTCCAACGGTCTATCTCCCAGGCTCGTTCACACATCTGTGGGTGGGAATTAAAGGCGATACGGCAATTCTGTTGAATGACATCCCACCATGATTCATGCTCCATCTGATGGTATTCGCGAGCCTGTTCTACTAACTGGTAAGGACTTCCGTCAATCCTTGACAGGCCACATGTGAGTTTCAGCATAGCGGTCTGATATACGCGTTCACCAACTACGGCAGCAGCGCATCGGTCTGCTGAGAGTTCACTCTTACGGCTCCAGTATTGCATCGCCATCAGGATAGGGCCTAAGGCAGAATAGGAGATGATCTGGAAAAAAGTGCCTAGTTCTTCAATCGTACGCAGTAACGTATTATATAAGGTGTGCTGGCAGAGGATATGGCCACACTCATGAGCCATAATACAGCGTACCTCGTCAATCGTCATCTTCTCTATGATACTACTGCTTATTGCAACGAAAGTGTTGGTCTCGCCATAGGTATAAGCGTTCATCTCTGGATCATTATAAATGTAGAGTTCTGGCATATTGATGCCCACTTGCTGCACAACACTTCTGAAAAGCAGATTGATCTCTGGGAAGTTGCGCTCACTGACCTTTAACATAAAGCCAAGATTCTCGCCTCGGAACGTCTTTTCGTAGCCATTTTCCATCATCCAACGAATCAGGTCGTCAAAGCCTTTCAATTTCTTTAGCATCTGAAGAGCCTTCGCATCTTCTGGATGCATGATGTCTTTTGCTTCCATCATTCTTAAATCTTTTGGGTTAATAATGCTGTCTGACGGAAGCGCATAGAGGCTACCATGATAACAGCGGGAATCATCACACGATAAGCTGGAGAGGCAATGTCGCTGAGAGTCCAGCCTGCCAACGCCGCCCAACCAATAGGCCCTGCAGCCATTCCTAAATAACGACTGACAGCGCTCATGCCCATCATGCCGATCCAGCGACCTAACAGCATACTGGCAATTCGTGACGTGACATAATAAATCATCTCTGTCAGCAAATACGTGTTTCTGCGGATGGCAAACAAGATGGCAGTTACAAGCATCTGGTGGTTCAGACTCTTATGGGGGATACCAGCCTTGTCGGCCAATTTTCTTAGTCCTTCATCAGACAGTTTGCTGGTAGTCTGTTCACAGATCGTAGTCAGCAGTTCGCACTCCATGGCTTGGGTATTATCATTATCATCCACCTTAACGCCCATCCTTTTACACACTCGTCGAACGATAGTCTCATAACTGTCTGCTTCTCCCTTTCGACAGATTGTCCTGACTGTATTGCTGCCATACTTTCTCAACTCTTCCGCAATCTCTGCTGCCATCAGGTTCATTCTGTCCGGATAACAGTTGAGATAGGCATCTGTATCTGTCAGTTGTTCGCTTAATCTAATCTCACCTTTATTATTATAGGTGAGGATATCGCACAACGTGCGCAGGTCCTCGTTCTCACATGTGGCTAGGAATGCCAAATCTTTGTCTTGTTTCATACTTTTGTCCTCCAATTTTTAGTTTCTTGGGGCAAAGGTATGAGTAGGGGCGGACATAATGTGTCCGACAGATCTAAAAATTCTCGTTTTTTATTATTTAGGCACTTTAAGTCTTTCGTTTTGGCCTTAGACGAGCAGCCTCATTCCCAACACTAACCAGTCGACGATAGTATGACCATGTCAATTCGGGACGCACCTGTCCCCCCGACCTCTCTGGGTGAAAATGTCCCAGAGGATGTTAAAATGTCCAAGGAAGAGGCAGGGTATGTCCCAGGGGAAATGTCCAAGGATGTACCAGAATTGACGGACAATGAACTGGTATAGTGCGCCGATTTTGAAGGCACACCTTATAAATTAAATATCTTTTTTCTTACTACTCGTTTCTTTGGTTAATCAGGTTAACCACGACTTTTACCATCACATCCTTCTCCTCTGTTTTGCTCTCGGCAATCATCAGGGTCAGGGCTACAAGGGTGTTGTCTGCCAGCCGCTTCGAACCATCCTCGCGATAGAGTATGCCGTTGTTATTGAGGAACCAAAGGAACAGCGTGGCTGCAATGCGCTTGTTACCATCACTGAAAGAGTGGTTCTTAGTAACGAGATAAAGCAGCATGGCAGCCTTCTCCTCTACGCTGGGATAGAGTTCGTCGCCACCAAAAGTCTGATAGATCTGACCTATGCTACTCTTGAAAGAATCATCTTTCTCGTTACCAAAGAGGGAAGAGCCGCCAAACTTATCACGCAAACCATTAATAGCCTCCATAGCATTTTCGTATGTGGCGTGGAACGTTTCTTCCTTTGTGGTCTTATCGATGGAAAGTCGCTCGTAATCGTAATTATCCAATGTGTCGAGGGCATAGGTATAGTCAACAACCACATTCAACAAATCCTGGCTCTCAACTGTCTGAGGTATCTCCTGATTACTGATGGCGCGACTGACCACCTGCACCAACTGGCGCAGTTCGCCTATCTGTTCCTTGCGGATGCGCTCATTGATGGCATAGCCTTTAACGAGATAATCCTTAATGATTTGTCTCGCCCATATGCGGAAAGCTGTACCACGTTTACTATGAACGCGGTAACCAACAGAGATAATAACGTCAAGATTATAAAGAGTAGTCTCTTGCGTCTGTAATTTACCTTTTATGGCACCATGTCGAGTGGTATGTGCAATTTTTGCACTTACCTCTTCCCTAACCAATTCTCCCTCTTTAAATACATTACTAATATGGCGTCCAACAACAGTTCGATCCTTCTCAAACAGCTCAGCCATCTGAGCCTGTGTCAGCCACACCGTCTCATTCTCCAGCCTAACATCTATCTGAGTCTTACCATCTGGAGTCTGATAGATTACAATCTTGTTCTCGTCCATTTGTCATCAAATAAAAACCATTCTGCAAAGATACAACTTTTTTCTTATAAATCAAACATTTATACCTTATTATTTTTTATATTTCAATTTTGATATAATGATATGATGTGGGTTTATTGAGAATTAAAGTATTTCCAACGCTAATCAGTTCAAAGATTTAGCAGAAAGGTGATCTTTGACATTGTGGCACAATTGGAAGTTCGACTTTTCGTAATTTTGGCTTCGCCGAACTTACTATGCACCCGGAAATGAAAAGAAAAAAATAGGATTTTCTTTTGCATTTCGCTCGTTTTTTCGTAACTTTGCCAACAAGTTGGCGAACTTTTTCGCTTTGCTCAAGGAAACTTCTCCGTCTCGACAAAAAAAGAAACGAGTTTCTTTGTTTTGTGCTCGTTTTTTCGTAACTTTGCAGCGTATTACGTCAGGTATCTAAAACAAATGAGAATATGAAGAATATTACAAAACTATTGCTTGCACTACTCATGATGGGAGTGACTGCGGCATCGGCACAAGAGCATCTGCAGAAAAGTGCAAAAGCTTCTGAAGTGAAGAAGACGTTCACAACGGTGAAGGAGCTTCCGATAACGAGTGTGAAGAACCAATATCGCAGCGGAACGTGCTGGGACTTTGCCACGCTGGGCTATTTCGAAAGTGAGATCCTACGCAAGACGGGCAAAAGCTACGACCTTTGTGAGATGTTCGTGGTGAACAAGGACTATATGGACTGCGCCACCCATTATGTGCGTATGCACGGATATAGTCAGATTTCGGAGGGCGGTTCCTGTGACGATGTGCTGGACGTGATCCGTCAGCACGGCATCTGCCCAGAGGACGCCATGCCGGCTCCTGGCTCGCTGACTGGCGACTCGCTGGCCAACTTCAAGGTGTTCTTCCCAGAACTGGAGAGCAAGGTGAGCAGTATCGTGGTCAAGGGTGCGAAAGAACCTCAGCCTCACTGGCAAGACAGTGTCCAAGCCATCATAGAGAAATACGTAGGCCGCTGCCCTGAGTCGTTCGTGTATGAGGGGAAGACATATACGCCGAAGTCGTTTGCCGAGAGCCTTGGCCTTGACCTCGACGACTATGTGAGTCTGACAAGCTATACGCACCATCCGTTCAACAGGTGGTTCATCATCGAGGCGCCCTACAAATGGCGGCTGAAGCCCAGCTACAACATACCCATCGAACAGCTGATGGACGTGCTTGACAAGGCACTGGATGCAGGCTACACGGTGGCCTGGGGTGGTGACGTGACAGGTGACTTCACACGCACAGGTCTGGCCATGCTGCCTGATGGCGTGACGCCCACACAAGCGATGCGTCAGGAGCAATGGGACGACTGGCGCTTCACCTACGACCATGTGATGCTGATCTACGGCAAGGCGACTGACGAGCAGGGCAAGCCCTACTATCTGGTGAAGAACTCATGGGGCAAGAGCGGACAGTACGAGGGTATCTGGTATATGTCGCGCGACTACATAGCACTGAATACCACCTACCTGTTCCTCAACCGCCATGCACTCTCACCTCACTTAACCACGATCAGTACTCCGTTCTGAATATAGAGGCCCTTGCGGGGCTGTGTCGTCCGGCGTCCCTGCAGGTCGTAGAGGACGGTCGGCTGCTTTCCGCTCCTTGGCGCATCGATACCCGTGGGGTCGACGATGGTCAGCGTGCCTTCGACATAGGTGAAGACGTAGTTCTGTGCCTCGGCGCCGCTGACGGTGATGGGATAGACGCCGGCGGGACTGTCGGCGGTAGCCTCGCAGCTGATGACGGGCTGCTTCGTCAGTACACTGGCGTTCTCGCGGTTGCGGAAACGGACATAGGAGACCTCGAAGTCGGGGTTCGGCTCACCCACATTCCTTGTATAGCTCTTGGCCGTCACCTTGATGGAAACAGGCTCGATGGTCAGCACACCGTCGTGCAGCTCAACATCGTCATTGGCGATGGTGCCGCGGCTGACGGCGATGGCATAGGTGCCAACGGGTATCGAGGTGTCGCTCATCTCGGGACAGCTGTAGGCCGCCTCACCGTCAACGGGGGCGCCAGAGACGCGCATGACGACGTCGGCCGTGGAGTAGCTGTACTGACGGGTGGCCTCGATGGTGACTGAGGGCTTGCCGGTATATTCCGAGATGTAGCAGCGCGACTGCCAGGCGGAGTCGTTGCGGTAGCTGTCGTAGACTGCTGAGGGTACGAAGAGGGTAGTCCCCTTGCTGGGCAGTCCTAACATCTGCTGGGGCAGCATCTCCTGGCCGTTGAGAATGACGAGGAACTTCATGTTGTTACAACCCGTGAAGGCGAGTTCGCCGATGCTCTTGACACCAGCGGGGATATACAC
>JAEEGJ010016184.1_pt1 | contig 17199 bp, 14 predicted proteins | sample 8958761 | NCBI WGS metagenome assembly JAEEGJ01 (sample SAMN16246546, study PRJNA631951) | gut metagenome | biome: gut microbiome; feature: rumen; material: RS-attached | host: Bos | place: Iran: Karaj | collected 2018-10 | reverse complement strand
CTCTACATGTTTGTCGGATCGATGCTCACGGTTGCCGGGTATCCGCTCATCTATCTCTTCGAGAAGATGTTCGGCCTGGTTTCCAATTCCCGCCTCAGGGAGCTCTGCGATACCAATAATACACTGCTGAGGGAACTTGAGAGCAAGGCTCCGGGTACCTTCCAGCACTCCCTCCAGGTCATGAACATGGCGGATGCGGCTGCGAGGGCCATCGATGCGAATGCCCTGCTGGTCCGTGCAGGAGCATTGTACCATGACATAGGCAAGATGAAGAATCCGCTGTGTTTCATAGAGAATGAAAGCCTGTCCCCGACCGAGGTGCATTACCATGACGGGCTGACTCCCAAGGAAAGCGCGATCGCAATCATCAAGCATGTCTACGACGGACTTGACATGGCCAGGGAATACAATCTTCCTGACCTGGTTACGGATTTCATCCTGACGCATCACGGGACATCCAATACCGGTTATTTCTACGCAAAGTATCTGAATGAAGGAGGGGATCCCGAAGATGTGGACTGCTTCTTCTACAAAGGCCGTAAACCGCATACCAAGGAGCAGATCATCCTGATGATATGCGACAGCGTCGAAGCGGCATCCAGGACCTTGAAGGACAATTCTCCCGAGACATTCTCCGATTTCGTTGAGAACATAGTTGCAGGCAAGATGAAGATAGGACAGTTCGATGATGCGGAAATCTCCATCAAGCAGCTAAACGTCGTGAAGGAGGTTATCAAGGGCTACCTGTCCCAGATATACCACGAAAGGGTGGCATATCCCCAAAGGAAGATTATAAATAATTCAAAATAGTTTTATCATGGAAGTAATTAAGAATCAGATTGACGACCTGAACATCGAACTGACCATCTCATTGAAGGGAGAGGATTATGCCGAGCGGGAGAAGAAGAGACTTGCCGCCTACAGGAGGAACGCCGACTTCAAGGGTTTCCGCAAAGGTATGGTACCGCCTCAGCTTGTGAAGAAGATCTACGGTGACCAGGCCCTTTATGAGGCTGTCAACGGCATCGTGTCCGAGGAGCTGGAGAAATTCATAACCGATAACGACCTTCATATACTCGGCGAGCCTATCGCCAGCGAGTCCCAGAAGGAGAACGAATGGAAGGACGGAAGCGATTTCGAATTCAAGTTCGACCTTGGCCTGTCTCCTGACATCAACCTGGAGCTTTCCAAGGAAGACAAGATTCCTTACTACAAGATCAATGTCACCGAGGATGCCAAGGCCAAGATGAAGGAGAGCATCTTCAAACAGTACGGCCAGCTCGAAGAAGGCGAGGCCGCCGGTGAGGATGACTATGTGGTCGTGGACTTCAAGCAGGGCGAGACCGTGGTCGAAGGCGCATATGTCGCCGTCAACAAGGTCGAGGGCACAGCCAAGAAGAAGTTCCTGGGTGCAAAGGTGGACGACAAGTTCGATGTCGATGTCACCAAGGCTTTCACCAACGAGACTGACAGGGCTTCCATGCTCAAGATGAAGAAGGAGGACCTGGCTGCGATGGAACCGAAGTGGAAGGCTACCGTGGTGAATGTCAAGACTTTTGTTCCTGCCACCGAGTGCCAGGAGACCTATGACAAGGTATTCGGCAAGGATGAGGTAAAGACTCCCGAGGAGTTCGACGCCAAGATCGCCGGAAGGCTCGAGGCCAATTACAAGCAGGAATCCGATTACAGGCTTTCCCAGGACCTCAGGAAATACCTCGTGGACAAGGCAGGCGTGCAGGTACCCGAGTCCTTCCTGAAGAGGTGGCTCTATGAGACCAACAAGGAGAAGTTCTCCAAGGAGGATGTCGACAAGGAGTTCGATGCATTCCTCGGTGATTTCCGCTGGCAGCTCGTTCGCGGTTACCTGATGAAGAAGTTCGATCTCAAGATCGAGGACAAGGATATGGTCGAGGCAGCCAAGGCTTACGCTTCATATCAGTATGCCATGTACGGAATGGGTAATGTGCCCGAGCAGTTCATTACCGACGCCGCCATGAACATCCTCAAGGATGAGAGGCAGCTCCGCAACATTGAGGAAAGTGTCGAGAACGAGAAGGTCATAGCGGCCGTCAAGGAAAATGTCACTCTCCAGAACAAGAGGATATCCGAGGCGAAATTCCGTGAACTCAAGTAATATGGATAAGGAATTCAAGAAATATGCAGTGAAGGGCCGTGGACTGAGTTCCATGACCCTTGACCGCTTTGAAAGGGCTGCAGACGCCTATATCAATCCCACCATCATCGAGGAGAGGAAACTGAATGTGGCGTCTATGGATGTATTCAGCCGTCTTATGATGGACAGGATCATATTCCTGGGAGTCCCCATCGACGATGACGTGGCCAATATCATCCAGGCCCAGCTGCTCTTCCTGGCCTCCACCGATCCGGCGGCAGATATCTCGATCTATATCAACACTCCGGGTGGACAGGTTACTTCCGGACTCGCCATCTATGATACCATGCAGCTTGTCGAGCCTGATGTGGCGACCATCTGCACCGGTATGGCAGCTTCGATGGGTTCGGTCCTGCTTTGCGCCGGAGCCAAGGGGAAACGTTCCTGTCTCCCTCATTCAAGGGTGCTGATCCATCAGCCCCTTGGAGGTGCCCAGGGACAGGCGTCCGACATAATGATAGCAGCCAAGGAAATCGAGAAGACCCGCAAGGAGCTTTATGACATAATCTCCGAGCATTCGGGGCAGCCCTATGAGAAGGTCTTCGCCGACGCCGACAGGGATTACTGGATGACCGCCAAGGAAGCCCTTGAATACGGAATGGTCGACGAGATCCTTTCCAAGAAGGTCAGGTAATGGCCCAGAACAAGAAAACATCGTCGCCAAGGCATTGCATGTTCTGCGGCAGGCCGGAACAGGAAGTTCCTTACCTGCTGCAGGGCATTGACGGGTTCATATGCAGCGACTGTGTCGAACTTGCACACGATTACATCCACGACACCCTGCAGGCTCCCAAGGCGCAGGGAGAGGCCGGAAGGATAGATGACGCCCAGAAACCTGCGGACATCAAGGCTTTCCTGGATCAGTATGTGATCGGCCAGGACAGGGCCAAGAAGATGCTGTCCGTCGCCGTATACAACCATTACAAGCGCATCAACCACAACCTGGTCGACAGGCCTGATGACGGTGTCGAACTCGAGAAATCCAATATCCTCCTTGTCGGTCCTACCGGGACGGGCAAGACTTTGTTGGCCAGGACCATAGCCAAGATGCTCGGCGTGCCGTTCACCATTGTGGATGCAACTGTACTGACCGAGGCTGGATATGTCGGTGAGGATGTCGAGAGTATCCTCACCAGACTGCTTCAGGAGGCCGATTACGATGTCACCCAGGCTGAGCGCGGAATAGTCTTCATCGACGAAATCGACAAGATAGCCCGCAAGAGCGACAATCCTTCGATAACACGTGACGTCTCCGGGGAAGGAGTCCAGCAGGCAATGCTGAAGCTTCTGGAAGGGAATGTGATCAACGTTCCTCCGAAGGGCGGACGCAAGCATCCGGAACAGGAATTCATCCATGTCAACACTGAGAATATACTGTTCATCTGCGGAGGCGCTTTCGAGGGTATCGAGCGCATGATCGCCCAAAGGCTGAACACCCAGGTAATCGGATTCAGTGCCACGCAGAAGCAGAGAATCGATAAGCAGAACCTGCTCAGGTATGTCGACGCCCAGGACATGAGGGCTTACGGTCTTATCCCTGAGATAATAGGCCGTCTGCCGGTCATCACCTATCTGGACGCTCTGGACAGGGATGCGTTGCTGAGGATCCTGACCGAGCCGAAGAACGCTGTCCTGAAGCAGTATGCCAAGCTCTTCGAGATGGACGGCATTACCTTGAAGATAGAAGACGGTGTAAAGGAGCTGATCGTCGATACGGCCATAAAGAACAAGCTGGGCGCCCGTGGGCTGCGTTCGATCTGCGAACAGATATTCGACGATGCAATGTTCGACGCGCCGTCCTCCAGCAAGAAGACTTTCAAGGTCACCCTGGCCTACGCCAAGGAAAAACTCTCAGACCGCCTGTAAGGCCCGGATCATCAGATCGAGAGCATTATGTCGTTGAGGATTCCGCCGGCAGTCTGTCTGGTGCCGGCGCCTGCTCCCTGGATCAGCATCGGGGACGGATAGTCTCCAGTGGTTATCATGATCGCATTGTCCGTACCCTTGAGGGAGTAAAGGGGACTTTCCGGTCCGACTTCCTGAAGTCCTATCGTGGCATGACCTTCCGCATCTACGGAAGCGATATACCTCAATCTCTTACCGTTCGCGGTCGCATTGGCGTATCTCTGTGAGATATCGTCCGGAACCGCTTCCAGGGTCACTTGTGATTCCTCGAGGGGCAGTCCGGCCTGACGGCTCAGGATGAGGAGTTTGCGGAGGACATCCACTCCGCTCAGGTCGATGCCCGGGTCCGGCTCAGTGTATCCCTTCATCCTGGCATCCTCGACCAATTCCGCGAAACCGCTTCCTTTGTAATTGTCCATCAAATAGTTGAGCGTTCCTGAAAGGACGGCGTCCATCCTGACCAGCGTGTCGCCGCTCTGGACGACACGGTCCAGGGTGACGAGGACGGGCAGCGCTGCTCCGGCGGTCGTCTCATAACGTAGGGAGACACCGGCCTTGTGGGCTTCCTCCTGGAGTGCACGGAACTGGGCATATGTGCCTGAGAAAGGAATCTTGTTGCAGGCGACGACACTGTAGCCGCAGCGGAACAGGGCAGGATACCTGAATCCGATCTCCCCGTTGGCGGTGCAGTCCACGAATATCGAATTCTCAAGGGAAATGGTCTCGAGGGCATCGATGAATCCTGAACCGGGGGTTCCGTTCGCAAGCCTTTCTCCTGCGTGACGGAGATCGATGCCTTCGGTATCGATGACGAACATGCGGCTGTTGGCCAGGCCGCAGACCTTCAGTTCCTTGCCCGACCTCCTGGCAATCGAGGCCGCATTGTCGGACAGCATCTCGACTAGGGCCTTTCCCACGCGGCCATAGCCTGCGATGAACAGGTGTATGACCTTGTTGCTCTTGCTGTCGAAGAACTCATGATGTATCGCCCTGATGGCTTCAGGAGTCCTCGCCGATGGCACGATCACAGAGATATTCCTCTCGGACGAGCCCTGGGCGGTGGCGCGGACGGGGATGCTGTGGGTGCCAAGGGTGGCCAGCATCCTGCCGGTCGCTCCGCTGTGCCCGAGTATGTCATCTCCGATGAGGCAGACGATGGAATATCCTGTCTCGACCTTCAGGGGATTCAGTTTCCCGAGCGAGATCTCATAGGCGAAACAGGTATCCGCCGCTTCGCGGGCCTTCTCGGCGTCCTGCTCCGCGATGGCGATGCACATGGAATGCACGGATGAGGCCTGGGTGATCAGGATGATGTTTATCCCGTTGCGGCTCAGGGCTTCGAAAAGCCTTGATGAGAAGCCGGGTACTCCGACCATTCCGCTTCCTTCCAGGGAAATCAGCGCGATATGGTCCGAGTTGGCGATTCCGATGACTCCGTCGCGGACCCTCGGAGGATTCTTCTCCACCAGCGTGCCCACTTCATCCGGATGGAACGTGTCCTTGACGTAGATGGGAATGCCTTCTTCGACGACCGGCTGGATTGTCGGGGGATAGATTACCTTGGCGCCGAAATGCGACAGTTCCTGGGCAGCCCTGTATGAAATGTTCGGTATGGTGCGCGCCCCGGGGACAACCCTCGGGTCGGCTGTCATTATTCCGGGGACATCTGTCCAGATCTCTACCCTGCGCGCCTTGATCCCGACGGCCGCGAGGGATGCGGTGTAGTCGGAACCTCCACGCCCCAGGGTGGCGACCCTGCCGTCCTCATCGGAGGCTATGAATCCGGGCAGTACGAAAAGTTCGACATGCGGATTGGAATTGACCGCCCTGTCCATCCTGGAATATGTCTCCGTTTCGTCCACCGCCCCGCCTTTCAGCTTGACGAGCTGCCGGGAATCCAGCCACTGGCAGGAAATGCCCAGCGAGAGGAATTTCTCTGACAGGATCGTGCTCGAGAACAGCTCTCCGTAGCTCTCGATCGCATCCTGGCTTGCCGGACTCAACTCTCCCAGCAGGAATACGCCGTATGCGATGCTCTCCAGGGAATCGAACAGCAGGTCAATCTTCGCCGCAGTCCTTTGCCTGTATGCTTCAGGGAACAGCTCGACTATGATCTCGTGATGCCTGTCACGAAGTCCCTGGATCAGGGCCTTGTAGCCTTCGTCCCTTGCTGCTGCCAGGGTGCCGGTCTTTATGAGGGCGTCGGTGCAGCCGCTGATGGCTGACACGACCACTATGGTCCTGTCCTCTTCGAGTTCCTTCCTTATGATATCGATGAGCTGGAGCATCGCTCCGGAGGAAGCAACGGATGTGCCTCCGAATTTAAGTACTTGCATTACAGTTTACTTAGTATTTCAGTCAGCCTTTCGGTTTCGAGCAGGAAACCGTCGTGGCCGAAGCGTGATGATATCTCTATGTATTCCGCTCCCGGTACCATTTTGTTCCAAACCCTGGATTCCTCGACGGGAAACAGGTTGTCCGAGTCTATCGTTATGATTATGGAATGCGCCTTTATGGTATCCAGTGCCTTGGCAACCCCTCCGCGGCCGCGTCCCACATTATGGCTGTCCAACGCGTAGCTGAGGGTGTAGTATGAATATGCGTCAAAACTGCGCCTGACCAGTTTTTCTCCCTGGTATCTCTCGTAGGAGGCCGCCCTGCCTGCGAACAGGGTGTCCGGATCCTCTTCCCATTGTGTGAGCCGGTAACCCTCATAACTCCTGTAGGAAATCAGGCCCTGAGCCCTGGCGCATCTCAGACCGGCGGCACCGCCGCTGAGGTCCTTTGCCGCACGGAAAGACTGGTCAGCTTCGATCGCCATTCTTTGGGCTTCGTTCATCGCCGTGAAGTAGGGGGAGATCCTCGGAGCGGTCGCTATGAATACGCAGTGCTCGAAGACGAAGGGCTCTGTTATCGCCCATTCCAGCGCCTGGAAGCCTCCGATCGAGCTGCCGATAAGGAGGAATATCCTGTTTATACCCAAAGATTTGCGGACCTCTATGGTTGCCTTGATCATGTCCCTGACGGTAACCCTCGGGAAATCCAGCAGCCAGGACTTACCGGTTTCCGGATTGATCCTGGCAGGGCCTTCAGAACCGTAAGGCGATCCCAGCATGTTGACACAGACGACGAAGAACCTGTCGGTATCTATCCCTTTCCCGGGGCCGACCATTTCCGGCCACCAGTCTTCAGGGTCGCTGTTTGCAGTCAGGGCATGGCAGATCCAGACCACAGGTTTCCCGTCCCATCCTTCGGAAGAAGTATGGTAGACTATCCTGGCAGCCGGGAGTATCCCTCCGGCCTCCAGTTCAAGTCTGGCGGTCAGTTCGTGGCGGATCATTTCGAGGCTGAATCCAATGCGTTTGCGATATCTGTGATTATGTCCTCCGGGTCCTCCAGGCCGATGCTCAGGCGCATGAGGTCCGGAGCTATCCCTGCTGCCCTCAGCTGCTCGTCGGACAACTGCCTGTGGGTGTGTGAGGCAGGGTGGAGGATACAACTGTAACAGTCAGCCACGTGTGTCTCTATGGTGATGAGCCTGAGCGCGTCCATGAAGCGGTTGTCGAATTCGCGTCCGCCCTTGAGTCCCAGGCACATTACTCCGCAACTGCCTTCCGGCAGGTATTTCAGTTGTTTTTCATGTTGGGAATCCCCGGGCAGGTCAGGATAATGCACCCAGGCCACAGCCGGGTGGTTCTGAAGGAATGACGCAACCTTCAGTGCGCTATCGCTGACCCTCCTGATGCGAAGATGCAGGGTCTGGAGGCCAAGGTTGAGGTAAAATGCATTTTGGGGGCTCTGGATCGAGCCGAGATCCCTCATAAGATGGGTGACTGCCTTCGTGATGAAAGCTGCTTTACCGAAGCGTTCGGTATATATCAGGCCATGGTAGGATTCATCCGGTGTGCAGAGTCCTGGGAACTTGTCAGCATGGGCGTTCCAGTCGAAATTGCCGCTGTCTACAATGCATCCTCCGACGCTCACCCCGTGGCCGTCAATATACTTGGTGGTGGAATGTGTCACTATGTCTGCACCCCATTCGAACGGGCGGCAGTGGACCGGTGTGGCAAAGGTATTGTCCAGGACAAGTGGAACCCCATGGTTATGGGCGATCTTTGCGAACCTTTCGATATCAAGGACTTCCACTCCGGGGTTCGATATCGTTTCCCCAAACACGAGTTTGGTCCGTGGCCTGAAGGCAGCCTCTATCTCTTCATCGGTGGAATCGTGGTTGACGAAGGTTACTTCGATACCCATATTGGGCAGGGTGACTCCGAGAAGGTTTACCGTACCGCCATAGATGTTGTTGAGGCTCACTATATGGTCTCCCGCTTTGCAGATGTTGAGGCAGGCGAACAGGTTCGCTGCCTGTCCGGAAGAGGTCAGGACCGCTCCTATTCCACCTTCCAGGGCGGCTATCCTTGCAGCCACGGCATCGTTTGTGGGATTCTGGAGGCGGGTGTAGAAATATCCGCTTTCCTCAAGGTCGAAAAGGCGGCCCATCTGGTCGGAAGTCTCGTATTTGAAAGTCGTGCTCTGAATGATGGGAATCTGTCTCGGTTCGCCCTTTTTCGGAGTATATCCGGCATGGACGCAAAGTGTATCGATCTTGCTCATGGCTGTATTATTTTCTATGCAAAATTAATTTCTTTGGAAAAAACAAACAATAATCAATTATAATTAAGAAAATATTTCTATTTTTGCTCGTAATCTGGTTTTCTATAGAATGACTGCCAGAGAAAAACCCTTTTTATTGGAATAATATTCTTGAACATGAATGAGATACATCTCGATGCGGTCGACCTCGATATCCTGAGGTGCCTGCAGGAAAACGCCCGCCTTACGACAAAGGAGCTGGCCGCAAAGGTCAATCTTACTACGACTCCGGTCTTCGAGCGCCTCAAACGCCTTGAACGGGAAGGTTTCATAAAGAAATACGTCGCCGTCCTCGATGCCGAGAAACTGAACATGGGTTTCGTCGTCTTCTGTTCCGTGAAGCTCAAACAGATGAACAAGGAGGTTGCCCAGGCCTTCATTTCCGTCATCAAGGATATCCCGCAGGTCGTGGAATGCTATAATATTTCAGGAGAGTATGACTATATGCTCAAGATACACTCTCCGAATATGAAATACTACAATGAGTTCATAATCAACGTACTTGGAACCATCGATTCGATCGGAAGCATCCTGTCTTCCTTCGTCATGGCCGAGATCAAGAACACAAGGGCCCTCTATCTTTAGCCTCGCTGTTTGACTGTTTCAGGCTTTTTTAGTAATTTGGTACGACAGCTTTCAGAAATATCCATTGTCATGACAAGATCATTCAGACCGTTCACACTTGCAGGAGTTATCCTGACACTTGCTTCAGGATTTCTTTTCGCCGGATGCAAGAGTGCATCCCCTGAGGAGTTTGACAACCCTGTAATAGCCCATGACTGTCCCGACCCGACAGTCCTGGACAACCGTTCGCGTGACGGTTATTTCTATGCCTGTTCCACGCGCAGCAGGATAGGGGATACCCTGTATGAGATTCCGATTTACCGGAGTACGGACCTGGTCAACTGGGAACCCGTAGCCGCTGCCTTCTCGGAGGAAAGCAAGCCTTCCTGGGAACCCAAGGGAGTCCTATGGGCACCGGACCTCAGCTACGTCGGTGGCAAGTATGTCCTGTTCTATGCGATGGGAGTCTGGGGGGACCACGACAGGAGCGCATCCGGCGTGGCCGTGTCTGATTCCCCGACAGGCCCTTTCAAGGATCTGGGCATGATAGTCGGTATGGAGAATACCGGAGTCGGTAATTCTATCGATCCCAATTTCTTCGAGGATACGGATGGCCGGAAATACCTTTATTGGGGCAGTCTGAGCCATCCCACCGACGGGGAGATGGGACGTAAGTCCGGAATATTCGTCGTCGAACTTTCGGCTGACGGTCTCTCCATCAAGCCGGGCTCCGAGCCGGTCAAGGTGGCGGGTGACAGGATGGAGGGAGCATATGTCCACAAAAGGGGACAGTATTATTATCTCTTCGCCTCAGAAGGAAGCTGCTGTGAAGCGGAGAAAAGCACCTATCATGTCATAGTGGGGCGGTCCCAGAGCCCTCTTGGCCCGTTCGTGAGCAAGAGCGGCAAGTCCATGATAGCCGGGAATGAGGGTGTATTCGACGAAGTAATCCTTACAAGGGACTACCCCGGCAATTACTGCGGTCCCGGTCACAATGCGGAAATTATCACTGACGACGGCGGGAATGACTGGATGCCCTACCATGCCTATTGGAAGGGCAACGGCTACAAGGGACGTTGCATGAACCTGGACAGGGTCTACTGGTCCAAGGACGGATGGCCTTATTTCAAGGAGGGTATTCCTTCCGTCAAATCCGAAATGCCGATAATCAGAAAAACCAAATAAAAGTATTCGATATGAAAAGAATGACTATCATCCTGGCGGCCCTGGCCTTCTTGTTCCAGCCGCTCATGGCAGATGAAGGAATGTGGCTGCCGGTCCTCATCTCACAACGGATCGGTGACATGCAGGCCAAGGGTTTCAAACTATCCGCCGAGGATATCTACAGCGTGAACCAGGCCTCGCTCAAGGACGCGGTCGTCCTGTTCGGCGGTGGCTGCACCGGGGAGATCGTTTCCGATGAAGGACTGCTCCTTACCAACCATCACTGCGGATACGGATACATCCAGCGTCACAGCAGCGTTGAGCACGACTACCTGAAGGACGGATTCTGGGCCATGAACCGGAGCGAGGAACTCCCGAACAGGGGATTGAGCGTTAGTTTCCTGGAGAGGATGGAGGATGTCACCGAGGCCGTACTGAAGGGCTATGACAAATCCATGACCGAGAAGCAGAGGGATTCCGTCATAAGGGTGAATTCTGCAGAACTTGTCCGCAATGCGATGCAGGGCGGAAAGGGCCTGCGTGCCAATGTGGAAGCCCTTTATTATGGCAACCAGTATTTCCTCTTCGTATACAAGATTTACAGGGATGTACGCCTGGTAGGTGCTCCGCCGTCCTCTATCGGTAAGTTCGGAGGAGATACCGACAACTGGATGTGGCCCCGCCATACGGGAGACTTCTCGATCTTCCGCGTATATGCTGACAAAGACAACGAGCCGGCCGATTATTCGGAAGACAACGTTCCTTTCAGGCCGAAGAGGTCGTTCAAGATTTCCAGGGCCGGAGTCAAGACCGGTGATTTCACCTTCGTTTACGGCTGCCCCGGAAGCACCAAGGAATACGTGGTATCCGATGAGGTCAGGTACGTTGCGGAGATCTCCGATCCCCAGAAGATAGACCTCCGGACCAAGAGGCTTGACATCCAGAAGAAATACATGTCCCGTGACCAAGCGGTCCGCATCCAGTATTCATCAAAGAATGCCGGTGTCTCAAATGCCTGGAAGAAATGGCAGGGCGAGGTCAAGGGCCTGAAGAAGATGCATACGGTCGCGGAGAAGGAAGCGTTCGAGGCACGTTTCAACCAGTGGGCGAAGGGTACCGAGTATGAAGGACTCGTGGACAGGCTCCATGAACTTTATGCGAACCGTAATCCTTTCTACCATGCCTACGAGTACTATACCGAGACGATCAGAGCCATAGAGCTCATCCAGTTCGCGGGCAGCGTGGTGTCTACCCTGGAGCAGGAAAGGCCTGTCGCAGGATACGCCGATTCCTTCTTCAAGGATTATTACCAGCCCATTGACGAAGAGGTGTTCGTAGCCATGGTCGAAGCTTTCGACAAGCAGATGGATCCTGGCTTCAAGCCTGGTTACTTCAAGGAGAAACTTGCAGAATATGGCAGCGCGGAGGCATGGAAGGATGCCCTCTTCTCCAAGTCGGTGTTCACGGACAAGTCCAAGGTAATAAGGTTGACGCCGGAGGATTTGCAGGAACTGTATTCCGATCCCGCATATGAGCTTCAGGAGGCGTTCACAACCTGGTACTATGACATGGTACGCCCTGTCATCGACGACACCAATGCCAAGATCCGTCTCGCGAACAGGGATTACATGAGGGCACAGATGGCTTTCGAACCCGACAAGCCTTTCTATCCCGATGCAAACCTCACCCTACGCGTGGCCTACGGTCACGTCGAGGGCTATGTTCCGGCTGACGGAATGGAATTCGAGCCGGTATCCACCCTCAAGGGAATAATCGAGAAGGACAATCCGGATATCTTCGATTACAACATTCCACAGGCACTCAGGGACATCTATGCTGCCGGAGGATATGAGGACCAGCCGGTATGCTTCCTGGCCACCAACCACACATCCGGAGGCAATTCAGGATCACCTGTCATCAATGCGGACGGCAACCTGATCGGAATCAATTTCGACCGTGTCTGGGAAGGTACGATGAGCGACATCGTATTCGATCCCGATGTCTGCAGGAATATTTCGCTGGATATCCGTTACCTGCTGTTCATCGTCGACAAGATCGGCCATGCGTCCTATCTGTTCGACGAGATGAACTTCGTGGATTGATTCAGAAGGGGAGCTGGTAGGCAAGGCGCTCGTCGCCTGATTCCAGGAATATGATACCGCAGTAACGGAATCCGTATTTCAGGATATTGTGCCTCATAATGGAATTGTCACGGTGCGTGTCGATCCGGAGATTCCGGTCTTTCGATACGCACCAATCCATTATGCTCCTGAAGATTCCGTGGGCGTCCGGATAACTCCCTATCCTGTGGATCACGTGGTAGGGCAGGGAGTCTTCCAGCCAGTCACCGTCAAATATCTCCGCATAGGTCGGCTCTGGGGAGGCTATGAATGCAAAGTACCCGGTGACCTTCCCGTCATCCTCCACGACAAAGCCGTTGCCATTGCCGATGTCATTCCTTATGACGGCCTCTGACGGGTAGCCGTTAATCCATTGATTGAAGTTGCCTGAGGCCCGCATTATGCCCTTGGCGGCAGCAAGGACATCCATGATGGCCGGCACGTCTGAAGTGGTTGCTTTGCGTATTATCCTGTCCATTCTCTTGCTGGCGGGCGGGATCAGAAACTCGCCGTCCGCAGTGCGGCAGCCTTGGCAGCTTCGGCGAAATCTTCTCCCGATGATGAGTAAATGATGCCTCTTGACGAATTGATCAGCAGGCCTCCTTTGGAATTCTCTCCTCCGGCGATGACCTCCTCGGCGCTTCCTCCCTGGGCTCCGACTCCGGGAACGAGGAAGAAGTTGTCAGGACAGAACTCCCTTATCTCCTTGAACATCCTTGCCTTGGTCGCTCCGACCACGAACATCATGTTTTCCGGGGTGGATATTTCCATCATCTTCTCCATGACGACCCGGTAAAGCGGTTTTCCGTCTTTAGCGGCATCCTGGAAATCGAATGAGGTGGGATTTGAGGACAGCGCAACGACTATTGCGAAGCGGCCGGGGAATTCCAGGAACGGGGTCACGGTCTCGCTTCCCATGTATGGGGAAATGGTCACAGCATCGAAGTCGAAGGTTTCGAACAGGCTTTTGGCGTACATCCTTGCCGTGTTCCCGATATCTCCACGCTTGGCATCGGCGATAATGAACTGACCGGGATGGTTGTCTCTTATGTGGGCGACCGTCCGGTCAAGTACCGCCATACCCTCCGTCCCCAAATACTCATAAAAAGCCAGGTTGGGTTTGAATGCTACGCAATGGGGAGCCGTAGCATCGATTATCCTGCGGTTGAACTCGAGGACGGCGTCTGCAACGCTCCTTCCGGCCTTGATGCATTCCGGTATCTTGGAATAGTCGGTATCCAGCCCGACGCAGAGCATCGTGCCCTTCTTCTTGATCTCAGAATATAACAGGTCAGTCGTCATAATACTCGTAGAATTTTGCTATGGATTCCATTCCGGCGAAGAACTGCTTCAGCAGGTAGCTTTCGTTGGGGGAGTGGATGGTGTCCCTTTCGAGGCCGAAGCCCATCAGGAGCGGATCGACCCCGAGGATCTTCTGCATGTCGGCCAACACCGCAATGCTTCCGCCTCCACGGCTCGGAACCGGCTGGACGCCATAGACTTCCGTCATGGCCTTCGATGCAGCCTGGAAGGCGGGAGAGGATATCGGAATCAGGAATCCTTCACCACCCTCGCACGGTTTTACCTCTATCCTGCAGTACTTCGGAGCGATCTTCTCCAGATGCTTCTTGAACAGCTTGGTAATCTTTGCGCTGGACTGGTTCGGTACAAGGCGCATCGAAATCTTGGCATGGGCTACGGACGGCAGGACGGTCTTCGCTCCTTCACCGGTGTAACCGCCCCAGATCCCGCATACATCCAGGCAGGGCCTGATGCCTATCCTTTCAAGCGGAGTGTAACCTTTCTCGCCCCTCAGAGCCTTTACGCCTACGGAAGCCTTGAACTCCTCCATGTCGAACGGCGCCCGGGCAAGCTGGGCCCTGTCCGCCCTGGACAGTTCGACCACGTCGTCGTAGAATCCCGGGACAGTGACTCGGCCGTCCTTGTCGATAAGGCCAGAGATGATGTCGCACAGGGTCTGTATGGGATTGGCTACGGTTCCGCCGTAGTGCCCAGAATGCAGGTCCTTGTCCGGACCGGTCAAGGTCACTTCCAGATAGGCCAGTCCGCGCATGCCGCAGTTGATGGAAGGGACCTTCTCGGAAATCATCGTCGTGTCCGATACCAGGATCACATCCGACTTGAGCATCCTCTTGTTGGCCTTTACCCAGGCGGGCAGGGAAGGGCTTCCGATTTCCTCTTCACCCTCGAAGATGAACTTGACGTTATGACGCAGTTTTCCGGATCGGAGGAGATATTCGAAGGCCTTTATGTGCATGAAGAGCTGGCCCTTGTCGTCGTTGGCCCCGCGGGCGAATATGGCCTCCCGTCCGGTAGGATCCTTCTTGATCACAGGTTCGAACGGGTCGGAATTCCATTTTTCGAGCGGCTCCGGAGGTTGTACGTCATAATGGCCGTATACCATCACAGTCTTCAGTTTCGGATCTATCGTCTTCTTCCCGAATACCACCGGGTTGCCGTCGCTTGGGTAGACCGCAGCCTCGTCGGCTCCGGCCTCCATCAGAAGCACGGCCAGCCTTTCGGCGCAGCGGCGCATGTCTTCCCTGTGTTCTTTCTTTGCGCTGATGGATGGGATCCTCAGCAGCGAAAACAGTTCCTCGAAGAACCTGTCCTTGTTATCTTCAATGTATTGTTTCATATTCAATCAGTCTTGATAATATTCCGTAATGAATCGATTTCATGGAGCAAGTCGTACAGACCGTCCTCTGACAGGACCCCACGCTTCATTCCTGCCGGTATGAGGCCTGCTTCATCAGCCTCGTAGTCCTTCAGCCAGTCCCCTGATGACAGGTAATCTTCGAGTTTGCCGATCTCTTCGGCAGCATTGCCGAATGATTCGAGGTCTTCCCGAAGCCTGCCGACGATTCCGGCCAACTTGTCATAGGCGGCTTCCATTTCCTTTATCCTGGGAATGACGCTTCCTTCGATGGACTTTTTCTTTTTCATACCGCTGGATTATAAAACCGTAATCACAAAAATAACGAATTCCATTTTCAGCAGCAAATACTTGGCTGAAAGCCATAAAATAACTAATTTGGCAGTATATGGACAGAAAGCATTTGTTTTTAGGTGTGGCCGCGGTTTTCGCAGCCCTTCTCCTCGTTTCATGCAAGAAACAGGAAGTCAAGCCCTTGCGTCTTCTTTACTGGAATATCCAAAACGGGATGTGGGACGGGCAGAATGACAATTATGACCGTTTCGTGAACTGGGTCAAGGAACAGGATCCCGACATCTGCGTCTGGTGCGAGGCCCAGTCGATCTGGCTGACCGACTCCGACCAGGCGATGCCGAAGGAGGACCGTTACCTGGTTGGAAACTGGGGTGAGCTTGCCGCCCGTTACGGCCATCAGTACTGGGGTATAGGAGGTCACAGGGACAATTATCCCCAGGTGATCACATCCAAATATCCCATAACCTACGTGTCCAGGATCGTCGGCGAGGAGCCCGACCTTGTCGTCTCCCACGGTGCCGGCTGGGCGACGGTGGATGTCGAAGGCAAGACGGTGAATATCGTGACCCTCCATACATGGCCACAGGCGTATGCCTATCGTGCCGAAGACCGCGAGGCCTCAAAGGCCGAGCATGGTGGAGACAGGTACAGGGCGATGGAGATGAAGTACATCTGCGAACATACCATCGGCACCGTTCCGGAAGCCAAGGACCAGCTGTGGATGATGATGGGCGATTTCAATTCCCGCTCCAGGGTGGACAATGACAAGTACGGATATGCCGACGACGATCCTAGGTTCCTTGTACACGATTACATCCGGACCAACACACCGTATCTGGATGTCATAAAGGAGAAGTATCCTGATGAGTTCAAACCCAGCACCGGCAGCAAGGGCAGCAGGATCGACTTCGTATATTGCACGAAGCCCCTTTTCGACCGGATTACCTACGCCGACATCATCTGGGACGGGTACACGACCCCTGTCCGTGATCCCCAGGAACTGTCAAACTTCTGGCGTCCCTCGGACCATCTGCCGATCATCGTCGATTTCGATATGAAGTAGCTTACGGCCTCGGCCTGCCCTGGCCCTGGGAATTCCGTTGACCGGGGACGCGTCCTGAATAAGGTTCTTTAGGATGGCGTTCCACGACGGCAGGGCCTCCCGGGATGAAGTTAAGACCCTTGACATACTCTGCCTGGAAGTCAGCATCTTTCAGGCAGGTTATTTTTCTGCCCCCGACATAGCAGTCCTCGAAGGTTATGTCTTCCACGAAGCGTGTAGGATGGCCGACAAGTGTGAAGGGCTTCCCCGCATTGGCCCAGCGGACATTCTTCAGGAGGACACCCTTGACGGATCCCATCCGGCCGTTGCCATAGCGTTCTCCTTCTGTAAGGATGATTTCAAGGTTCTTGTATTCGATGTCCGATTCGACCCTTATGTCCTCGAAGGTTATGTCCTTGACTTCGGACGGACCGTCGCAGACGATGCTGAAGGCTGCGTGGCCTCCTGTACGGCCGGAACCACGGGCGCGGAGTATGTCACAGTCCGACATCCGGATGTTTTCGACGGTTCCTCCGTTCAGTTCGAATCCCAGGGTCATTCCATCCGCATGGTCCCCGCCTACAAGCGTGCAGCCGCGTACGGT
>JAEEGJ010016183.1_pt1 | contig 17201 bp, 16 predicted proteins | sample 8958761 | NCBI WGS metagenome assembly JAEEGJ01 (sample SAMN16246546, study PRJNA631951) | gut metagenome | biome: gut microbiome; feature: rumen; material: RS-attached | host: Bos | place: Iran: Karaj | collected 2018-10 | reverse complement strand
TGATCTCCAACTTCTGGACTTCGGTGCGAGATACTATGATCCCTGGCTTGCAAGATGGACCACCCAGGATCCTAAGGCAGGTAAGTACACGAGTTTTACTCCCTATTCTTACTGTGCCAGGAATCCGGTGAATCTGGTGGATCCAAATGGAGATAGAATTAAAATATATTATTCTGAGAATGGTGTTACGAAAGCAGTATATTACTCTGGTAAAGTTGATGGTAATGTATCAAATCCATTTGTCCGTTCTGTAATTGAAGCATATCATTATAATAAGGAGAATTGGGTAAGAGCAGGTTATTCTGGGCAGTCTCCATTAGCTGAACTTGTTGAGAGGGATGATATCACTGTATCCATAAAAGATATCGGTAGTTATCCAGAAGAAGCAACGTTCCAGTTAGATGAATGTGGAAATCCTACTATTTATTGGAGTCCTATTCAAGGCGCCAAATATGAAACAGGCGTAGTCGTATCTCCCGCTACTATTCTATCTCATGAATCAGATCATGCTATTGACTATTTGAATGATGCAAGAGAACATGATTCCCGATTCAAAACTCCGGACAAGAATTATCGTAATAATGAAGAGAGACGAGTAATATTAGGCTCTGAACAAAAAACAGCTAGAGCAAATGGTGAAACTACTAAGGGACAATTAACCAGAACATCATATGATGGAAAGACCGTCATCGTTTCAGGTGGTCCAACCTCAATAGTTATAGATAAATTTGAATCCCTTGTTTATGAGACAAAGACCAAGAATTGGCTACAATGGTAATATGTTAAATGGAATAGGGTTATTCTTCTTGATTGTATCATTGATAACCTCATTTGTATCGTGTACGAACTATAGGTTTAATAAAAGTAAGGTACAGAGAATAAGATATTATGCTGTACCTAGAAATGCTGAATACTTTTATGGGTGTTACTCATTTGATGATTTCATCACAAAAAGAAGACCGCTAGACACCGTCATAGTAAATACTAGATTCATTAAAGAGTTTATATCCTATTTAGATGCACTAGTACCTAACGAGGATACTCTTCATTTAGATATTTATATGGCAGCAGTTATAGAGTATCGTTCAGGTCGTTTAGATACACTCTGTTTCGCACATTATTGGAAATTTGGAGAAGTATATAACAGCATTTCAATGCAGCCGGATAGTCTTTTTTATGACTATATTATAAAGAATGCGTATGCTCCTCTTCTCCCTAAGTACTGGAAGATAGAATGTGAAATAGAACGTGCTATTAGAGAGAATGATACTGTTTGGTTTAATAATTTAAGAAAAAGAAACAATGACACTATCCAGGAAGATATGGTACCATTTATTGTGGATGAACCATAGTTAAATTTCACGATTCTATTGCTCTTATATCCGAGATTTATAGAAGACTTTATCATGCTGGTTAAAACGCCCAGAGCTCTAGTATTTTTAAGTGAATTCAAATTAGAAGTGCAACACACTTCAAAAGTCACTGTAGAACTATCATAGAATAAGTGAGACAGTGAGATCAAAGAGTGTTCATGATGAGAAATATCAAGTTATACAAGTTTCTTTAAGTGAATGGTGGATTTATGATAAAGTACGTCTATTATGGTTGTACGGAAGTGGTTACCTTTGTATCAAAGAGACCAATAGTTGTAAATAGATGCAATATACGTTGAAGAAAGGCGTAATTATTGTGGTATTGCTATAAGTCTTGATGAAAGATAATATGATTATTTTATGAATATAGAACTCTTTACTTTATGCGATGGCGCATATAACTACAATGGGAAACTAACCATTGTAGGAACCCTAGATGTGATGAATGCAGATAGCGTTCCTGCAACAGTACAGATCGGGATTGCTATGAAATTGAGGTTTGCCCCAGAAGAAACTGGAAAACACAAGTTGACCATTCGTATTATCAATCCAGAAGGTGGAAACATTCCGCCAGATTTTTCTCTTGATTTGGATATAAGGCCTTCTGAAAAGGGCTCTCAGGTTGCTCTTGCTGTTAATGCTCAAGGTCTTTCTCTTGACAAATTTGGTGACTATACAACCAAGGTGTTTATGGATGATGAGGAGAAGGGATCTTATAGTTTCACCCTGATAAAGAAGTTACAATGGAAGCAGTAATTGAATACCGCTTGTCGGAAAATAAAGAAACATTACACCACCGACCCAGCGGAGGTGGCGTGAGAGTGCAGATGTCTGCAATACGGAAGGAGCAGAATAATGACTTTGAGACATTGGATACAGAAGAGTCGGAAGCGTTGGCTACTTTCAGGGGTAATTATGAAACATGGAATGCTCTTAACGCAATGTCCTCGTCAAGTAATTTTGATAATGCATATTTCAAGGAAATTGTGAATATGGGCAAAAAAGCGGTTCCGTTCATTTATGAGGAACTAAAGAAAGGGCCTACAGATTTGGTTTATGCCCTTGACGCCATTTTTGATTATCCCATAAAGTATGAAGGATTTGTTCCACTAGAAAAGTCTTGTGAAATATGGCTCTCGATACTCCAGAAAATAGAGAAAAACTAACTAAGATTTTCGGAAAGCTAAATGATGAGAACTTTACCATCAAGAGCCGCTTGACACCCAGTTACAATTGTATTGCGTGGGCAATGGGCTTTGATGACCGGTGGGTGGACTATTTCCTTGACGACAGCGTGGCTCACAAAAAGTGGTGGCCTGAGGGTGTCGATAGGGACTACCGACCTGAAACCCTTGTACGTGCATTTGAAAAGATGGGATTTGTTAAATGTGATGATGATACAATAGAACCTGATTATGACAAAGTTGCTTTGTATAAGGTGAGTCCTCTGGTGGATGCTTCGACAGGTATGATTATCGCTCAGGAGGGATGGACGCACGCGGCGAGGGTGATAGGTAATAACTGCTACCATAGCAAGATGGGCGGATTGTTTGATATTTATCATTACGCTGGAAACATCTTTGAGGGTTCTTCTTATGGCGTTGTCTATCAGTTTATGAAGCGTAGGAAAGAGGATCGCATGATTTCGGAGAATATCAAGAGATCTGTTCCTGGAATCACCATCCCAGACGATATCCTAAATATCATTAATCAGATGATGTCAAAAGCATAGTTTACAAAAAATGGAACCAGTCATAGTGGAATAAGGTATACTATTCTGGTCCAAATACGCATTATTACAGCCCCGCGAAGCCAGGTAGAGATTCCTGCTTATTTTCATAGTAATCTGTTACATAATTTGATACATTATAATAGAAAAATCCATTCTAGAACACTCTAGAATGGATTTTCGTGGAGATGGGCGGAGTCGAACCGCCGTCCAAACAACGTACCCAGCAGCTTTCTACACGCTTATCCTTCCTTTGGTTGTCGGCCGTGGCCTGCCGGAAGGCGGGCCAGCCACAGCTTATCCTTTGAATCTTGGCCGGCCTTAAAGGAGTCAACCGGTGCGTCCTTCTTGAATGATACCCTGAACCCGGAACATAGAAGGCTTAAAGTCCGCAGGATACTCGTCCGGGCCGCAGCCTTGGCGGCCGGGATTAAGCTAAACGACTTGGTCGATTAGGCAGCGAGTGCGTAGTTGTTATTGGCAACTAAATTGTCGAGAGAACGGTTTGGCGGGCAGATCTCTCAGAAGCCCGACGTGCTTACCACCCGGAATCATTGCTGTCAAAACCAGAACATCCCCAGCAGTGCTGGCAAATATACGACGATTTTATTTAAATTTGCATAAATGGCTTCAAAAGACATATTCAACAGGACAGAGCTCCTGCTTGGCCCTGACGTCATGGAGGCACTCTCTCATAAGAGGGTGATTGTCTTCGGTGTCGGCGGTGTGGGAAGCTGGTGTGTCGAAGGTCTGGTTCGCAGCGGGATAAGTGACATTACCATAGTGGACTCTGACGTGGTGGGAGTTACCAATGTCAACCGTCAGCTGATGGCAACGTCCTCCACGGTTGGCAGGGTAAAGGTGGAGGCTCTTAAGAATCGTCTCTTTGAGATCAATCCGGAAGTCCGTGTTGAGGCTGTCCACAAGGCCTTCAATGAGGAGACGGTTGGAGACTTCGATTTTGACTCCTATGACTATGTCATCGATGCCGTGGATTCCCTGAAGGACAAGATCCTTCTTCTCCTGACTGCATCTGGAAGCAAGGCCAAATTGTTCAGTTCCATGGGAGCTGCCCTGAAGATCGATCCGACAAAGGTGAAAGTGGACGAGTTCTGGCAGGTAAAGGGATGCCCTCTTGGAGCGGCTATACGCAAGAAGATGAGAAGGGAGAATACCTATCCATCTAAGGATTTCCTGTGCGTTTATGGCGATGAGGTCCTGCCCAACAGGGGAGACCCGTCGCTTCAGGGAAAGGAGGCTGACTCCAGGAAGGCTGTTGTAAATGGAACGACTGCGCATGTCACGGCCATTTTCGGCATGACCCTTGCCGGCCTCGTCATAAAAGACATTTATAGTACTGTTGTAAAATGAACCAGGTCTGGGACCCGCTCAGGAAGAAGATGGTGCCTCTGACGCCCGAGGAAAAGGTGCGCCAGTGGTTCATCCGTGTGTTGAGGGATTCCCTGAAGGTTCCTGAGCATATGATGATGAGCGAGGTGTCCCTCAGGTTCGGTCGGAAACCTTTCAGGGCAGACATCCTTGTTTATGGAAGGGATACGTCTCCGCTGATGGTCGTTGAGTGCAAGAGGGAAGAAGTTGAAATCAACCGCGAGGTGCTGGAACAGGCCTTGAAGTACAATCTGGTCCTCGGTGCCGATTACGTAGTGATTACCAATGGTACAAGGACATTCGGTTTTAAAAGTACCGGAGACGAAACCGCACCATTTGAACAGATAAAATCCTTCCCTGATTGGGAGGCTATGCAGGAATAGTTTTATGGGTTCTACGATAACAGAAGGATTCCTTGACAGCCCGATCTTCGGGATAGTCTCCCGGGTCGCAGAAAAGACCGGGGTCAGGGCTTTCGTGATAGGGGGCTATGTGCGTGATTGTTTCCTTGGAAGGAAGAATGACGACATAGATATCGTAGTGGAGGGAAGCGGAATCGATCTGGCTCAGTCTGTGGCGGCTGAAATCGAGAGTTCAGAACACCGTCACTGCAATGTATCCGTGTTCAAGACCTTCGGTACGGCGATGCTCAAATGGCATGGGGCTGAGATAGAATTCGTCGGAGCAAGGAAAGAGTCCTACAGGCACGATTCACGTAAACCGATTGTCGAAGACGGCACCCTGGAGGAGGACCAGATGAGGAGGGATTTTACGATCAATGCGATGGCTTTCAGCCTCCAGAAGGAGGATTTCGGAGCTTTGGTTGACCCCTTCGGCGGAATCAGGGACCTTGCTGCCGGGATAATCAGGACCCCTCTTGAGCCTGAACAGACCTACAGCGACGACCCTTTGAGGATGCTTCGTGCCATCCGTTTTGCTACGAAACTCAGTACTCCGGAACTTGAATTCACCATTGTGCCCGACTCAATAAGGGCAATGAAGGCGATGAAGGACCGCATGGCCATCCTCTCCAAGGAAAGGATAGTGGAGGAACTGAACAAGATCCTTATCTGCCCCAGACCCTCCATGGGTTTCCGACTGATAGACGAGACCGGCCTTCTTGAATATATCCTACCGGAATTGCTGAAACTCAAGGGTATTGAGACGGTTGACGGGAAAGGGCACAAGGAAATATTCTCCCATACCTTGCAGGTTGTTGACAATGTCGCCTCCGCTGATGCCGCCGAGCCCAATGTTTGGCTTCGCTGGGCCGCCCTTCTCCATGACATCGGGAAACCGGTCAGCAAGCGCTTCGATCCTTCCGTGGGATGGACTTTCCATGGCCATGAGGTCGTGGGAGGAAAGATGGTTCCTAAGATATTCACCAGGTTGAAGATGCCCCAGAACGAGAAGATGAAGTATGTCCAGAAACTGGTCTCCCTCCATCACCGTCCTATAGCCTTGGTGGATGACGAGGTCACTGATTCCGCTGTACGCCGTCTCCTTTTCGATGCCGGTGATGAGATTGATGACCTGATGCTCCTCTGTAACGCCGACATTACTTCCAAGAACCCGGTAAAGGTGGCACGTATAAGGGAGAATTTCGAACTGGTGAAAAAGAAGCTTGTTGAGGTTGAGGAGAAAGACGCCATCCGTAATTGGAAGAATCCAATCACAGGGGAATATGTGATGGAGGTCTATGGAATTCCGCCCTGCAAGGAAATAGGGATTATCAAAGAATATGTCAAGAATGCCGTCCTCGACGGGGTTATCGGCAATAATTTTGAAGAGGCAGACAAGTTGATGAGGCAGAAGGCCTCCGAGATGGGACTTGTGGAATGCAAGTAATCGATGAATATCTCAACTATGTAACCTCGGTGAGGAGGTATTCCCCCAGAACGGCAACCATCTACGCCGGTATCCTGGAGGATTATTCCTCTTTTGTTTCCGGGGACTTGCCAGGTTCTCTCACACCTCAGATTGTCCGTAGCTATGAAGTCTATCTGATGGATTCCCGGAAGCTGGATCCCAGGACGGTTAACCTTCACCTGAGCGTACTGTCTGGTTTCTGCCGTTTCCTGATGAAAGATGGTCGGCTTGACTCCAATCCTGTGAGGCTCGTCACGCGGCCCAAGATGGAGAAGCGCCTGCCTTCTTTCTATAGGGACGAGTCGATGGAGGAGTATTTTGACAATACTGAACATGAGGCCTCGAAAGAAAATCTCGAACTGATAAGAGGCGGAGACTCCCTTTCAAAGAGCATATACTCCCAAAGGCTTTCCAGGCTGATAGTCTCTATCCTATATTCAACGGGGATACGTCGTTCCGAACTTATAGGCCTGACTATCGGGAACGTGGACCTGTCCCGTAGGACCATGAAAGTAAGGGGAAAGGGTGACAAGATGAGAGAAATTCCCCTTGTCCCTTCTCTTTGTGAGGAAATTTCGTTATATTTACAATCGGTAGAAACGATGGAAGGCTGCGAACGGGCTTCGTCCGATCCCCTCATGGTCACTGTAAAGGGAGAAAAACTCTATCCAATGCTGGTTGACAGGGCGATCAAGAGCGAACTCGGACAGATTGGCAGTATCACGGGGAGGAAATCCCCACATGTCTTGAGGCATTCCCTGGCCACTGAACTTCTGAATGAAGGGGCCGACCTCAACTCGATCAAGGAACTGCTGGGTCATTCTTCGCTTGCCGCGACGCAGGTCTATACGCACAATTCTGTCGAGAAACTGAAAAAAGTTTATGTTAACGCCCATCCCAGGGCAAAAAGCGGAGGTAAAAATGGAGATTAGAGTAAAATCCCTGAAGTTCGATGCAGATCAGAAACTGCTCGACTACGTAGAGAAGAAAGTCTCGAAGCTTTCCAGGTTCTGTGACCATCTCGATGAGGTGGATGTCACTTTATCTTTGCTCAATGAGCCTGACAACAAGGAAGTAAAGATCCAGACAAGGGCTTACGGTCAGGACCTTCTGATCGAGAGGAGCGCAGCCACTTTTGAGGATGCTGTCACAATTGCAACCGATCTGATGAAAGAAAAGATCGTAAGGACCAAGGAGAAGAAATTTGAAGCATAAGATTCTGTAAAGAATCATCAGGGCAGGCCCGTCATCTGACAGGGCCTGCCTTTTTCGTCCTGCTGAAAGGAAAAACAAATAATAATGTCTATCTTTGTTTGTTATGGCCAAGAGTTCGATAAATGTCGCCGCTCAGTGCAGCGGGCTTCTGGCAAAGATCCAGGCAGGCGAGTTTTCCCCAGTATATCTTCTGATGGGGGATGAACCTTACTATCTCGACCTGGTCTGCAATGCCATTATCGAGCATTCCCTGGATGAATTCTCAAGGGATTTCAATGAAACAATCTGTTATGGCGCGGATGTGGATGCAGAGACGGTGATCACTGCAGCCAGGCGCTTTCCCATGATGGCTGAGCGCCAGCTGGTTGTCGTCAAGGACGCCCAGGCCATGAAGGATCTCGAACAGATGGCCGTGTACTGCGAGAATCCTCTGGACTCCACGATACTCGTACTTCTTCTGAGAGGCACTTCTGCCGACAAACGCAAATCGCTATATAAGCAATGTCTCAAGAGTGGCGTGGTCGTTGAGTCCAATGCCTTGAGAGACTATGAGATGGCGGCTTGGATCAGCCAATACTATGCTTCCCGGGGGCTTTCCATAGATCCGGATGCCGCCGCCCTGATGGCAGAGTACTCGGGCACCGACATGAGCAAGATCGTTGTCGAGACAGAGAAACTCCTGAAGAACCTTCCTGAAGGTGAGACACGTATCAGGTCTGAAGCCATCGAAAAGAATGTCGGAATCAGCAGGGAGTACAGTATTTTCGAACTCACCAAGGAGATTTCATTCCGTAACTCCCAGAAGGCCTTGAGGATTGCCCTGCGAATCGGAGAGTCGCCCCGTTTCGCCATGCCCATGGCAGTCAGTGCCCTGTTTACCCATTTCGTCAGGATCCTCAGATATGGCGCCCTTAAGGAGAAGAACCGTTATCCTGAGAAGACGGAGGTCGCAGCAGCCCTTCAGGGAGTCAATCCCTTCTTCTGGAAGGAATATGATGTAGCGGTCTCCAACTATCCGGTTCGCAAGGCTATGGATGCTATTTCCCTCCTCTGTGACTATGACTACAAAGGTAAAGGAGGAGATGTTGGAGAATCGACTCCGTGCGACCTTTTGGTCGAGTTGGTGGTAAAACTACTGAATTTATAAATTTTTTATAAAAATTATTGTAAAACATTAATTAATTACTATATTTGCAAAAACACTAAATAAATATGGGACTAATAGAGTGTAAAGGTATCTGCAAACGTTTCGGGGAGAAGGTCGCCTTGGACAATGTCTCGGTGGATATTCCGAAGGGACAGATCTTCGGCCTCCTGGGACCGAACGGAGCAGGGAAGACCACCCTGATCAGGATTATCAACAGGATCACCATCCCTAATGGAGGTGAAGTTATCTTCGACGGCCATCCGATTACCCAGGATGATGTTGAAAAGATTGGATATCTTCCAGAGGAGAGGGGATTGTACAGGAAAATGGAAGTTGGAGACCAGGCCATGTACCTCGCACAGCTTAAAGGCTTGAGTGCTTCCGATGCCCGTCGTGAACTGAAGCAATGGTTCGTCCGCTTCGGCATCCAGGACTGGTGGAAGAAGAAGGTCGAGGAACTGTCCAAGGGAATGGCCCAGAAACTTCAGTTCATCACAACAGTCGTCCACAAACCATCTCTCATGATCCTTGATGAGCCTTTCTCAGGATTCGATCCCGTCAATGCTGAGCTCATCCGCAAGGAGATTCTCAGGCTCAAGGATGAAGGTGCTACCATCATCCTCTCGACCCATAACATGGAATCCGTTGAGGAACTCTGTGACAAGATCGCCCTGATAAACAAGTCTCACCTGGTTATCACCGGTGAGGTCGACAGGATCCGCAGGGAGCATGGTAACAACAACATTGAGTTGATATATACAGGAGAAAGTGATCTTTCCGGTGCCGAAGGATTGTTCAGTGTCCTGTCCGACGTTGACAATGCCGGACGGCATACTGCTGTCCTTACCCTTGAGGATGGAGTCTCATCCAACAGTGTGCTTTCATCCCTGCTTGAGTCCGGCGTGACGGTCAATTCATTCAAGGAGCTCATCCCCAGGATGAACGATATTTTCATCAAACTTGTAACACAAGAGGAGGCTTAACCATGAATTTAAGGATAATCAAGACAGTCATCTCACGCGAGTACATGACCCGCGTAAAGAAAAAGTCCTTCCTTGTGACCACTTTCGTGGTCCCTATCCTCTTTGCTGCCATGATGGTTGTCATTTTCTACATCATGGGCAGTACGAAGGAGAGAATCCAGGATGTGGCCGTAGTGGACCAGTCCGGTATTGTGATGCCGTATCTCCAGAGCAACGAAAGGGTTACATACACTGATTTCTCAACCGAGGATCCTGAGACTATCAAGCCTCATCTGAAGGATTTCGAAAAGGATGTCCTGGTGGTCATATCACCTCTGGACACAGTGAAGAAAACTGTCTCTGTACAGGCATATTCAAAGGATCCGCTTGGAATAGAATTCACGGGCAACCTTGGCAACAAGGTGGATGATGCCATCGAGGAATACAGGGTACGGCAATATGGAATCGAGAATCTCACACAGATCATGGAGGATGTCAAGTCCAATGTGAAGGTAATGGAGTACACCCTCGATGATTCCGGTAAAGAGAGCATCTCCGAGTCTGGAATCTACATGATAGTGTCCATGCTGCTGGGCATCATTATCTGGATGTTCATCATGATGTTCGGTGGCCAGGTGATGTCGAGCGTTATCGAGGAGAAGTCAAGCAGGGTGGTTGAAGTCCTTATTTCTTCCGTCAAGGCAGTTGACCTGATGTTCGGGAAAATCATAGGTGTCGCCCTTGTAGCCCTCACACAGTTCCTTCTGTGGATTGTATTGACGGTCGTGCTCGTTTCGGGAGCCAGCCTGTTCATGGGCAAGGATATGCTTAAGAGCTTCTCTGCAAATCCTGAGATGATGACCCAGGCTACTATGGGGATCAATCCTGACTTGGGGAATATGACTGTTCCGGTAGAATCTGATTCCGTTGAACCTGGGGCCCCCAGTGAACTCCAGACAGTCATGGCAACCCTTGCAAACATCCCTTGGGTGAAGTTGATCATATCGTTCCTGATCTATTTTATATTGGGGTATCTTCTCTACGCTTCTCTCTACGCGGCCGTTGGATCTGCAGTTGAGAGTGTGGAAGACACTCAACAGTTGCAGTTGCCGATAACGATTCCTCTGATGATTGCCTACATGATCATACTGATGGCTTTCCAGAATCCGGACAGCAACGTTGTGGTATGGGCATCGATGATTCCTTTCACCTCTCCTATTGTGATGCTGGCCAGGATTCCATACGGGGTAACGATGTGGCAGTTGATACTCTCAATCGTTTTGCTGTTCTTCACTTTCCTTGCCTGTGCATGGGTATCGGCAAAGATTTATAAGGTAGGAATCCTTATGTTCGGAAAGAAGTCCACATTCAAGGATCTCTGGAAATGGCTCAAACAGTAATATCGGTCAAATAATGAAAAAATCGTTATTAACCGCCTTTTGTCTGGCCTTATGCCTTGCCCTTCCCGCACAGACGGTGCGCATAGACTGGACCAAGGAGTCCATAGACGGGCACCGTACCGGGGTGGTTGCATCCAATGCCTCCAATGTTGAGGAATCGATGGGCACTGTCAAGGGGCGGACATATTATGCTCCCAATGGTAAAGTTTTCCGTAAGGGGACTGTCCGGGATGTCGCCAGGATTATGCTTGAAGCCCAGCCTGCCATGGCACAGGTCAAACAGGTGATAGGTTACTCTACAGAAAACATGGTACGGAAGTATCCTGAGTGTGCCTTGTACGACTGGTACATCGAGGAGCTGATGCGGGCCACTGCCGACAGTACCGGAAGGAAAGTCGACATCGGATTCGCCAACCGAGGAGGCGTCAGGATAGACATGCCGCAAGGAGAGATCTTCTACGATGATATCATGTCCATGTTCCCTTTTAAGAACAACATGTGCTATGTCGCCTTGAAGGGACGTGATGTCAGGGTTCTTCTGGACCAGATGGCAGCTACGACATTCCAGATAATCGGAGGAATCAAGGTAGTCGCCCAAAACGGCAAGATCATCTCGGCTACTGTAAACGGAGAGCCATTGGATGATGAGAAAGTCTATGGGGTGGCCACCCTGAACTTCCTCCTTGACGGAGGAGACGGTTACAAGGTGGCTAATAACGCTCTTGAGGTCATCTACGCTAATGGATGGCTGTATGACACTATGATACCTTATGTCCAGAGCCTGACCGCTGCCGGAAAGCCAGTAGAGTACACCAACCAGCATTGGATCACCATCCTCAAGGAGGGGGATAAGGAATGAAACGAATAGCAGTATCCATTATCGCGGTCTTCCTGGTTGCTACCGCTTGTCCTATCGGGTCATCTGCTCAGAAACGTCTGACCATCCTTCATTTCAACGACACACACAGCCATCTTGAACCTGAGCGTTCCGGTGAGAATGTCGGCCATGGCGGTGTCATTGAGAGGGCGGCATGCAGGGACAGCGTAGTTAAGGCTGACGGAAAGAAGAACGTGCTTCTGCTCCATGCCGGTGATTTCAGCCAAGGAACTTCCTATTTCACTGTCATGGGCGGAGATGTTGAAATCGACCTTATCAACGCTCTCCAGTATGATTGTATCACTCTCGGGAATCACGAATTCGACAATGGAGTCGATGAACTTGCCAGGAGGCTGGCCAAGTTGAAATGCCCCGTTGTGTGCGCCAACTATGATTTTTCCAATGTTGCACCGGGACCCTATGTCAAGCCTTATGCAATTGTCAAGAAAGCAGGTATGAAGATAGGAATCATAGGCCTCATGCCAGACATGACCACTCTGGTCTCCAAGGAGACATCCAGCAAGATTCCGGCTTTCGACAATGCCGAAGTGGTCAATAAATGGGCTGCTTTCCTGAAGGACGAGATGAAGTGCGACCTGGTGATCGCCCTGACCCACATCGGGTATGAAGGAGAGGCCTACACCGACTTTATGCTGGTACGGAATACCCGCGGGATAGACATGGTCGTGGGAGGTCATTCCCACACGTTCATAGACAAGCCCGCTTACGAGAAGAACCTCGATGGTGAACTCGTTCCTATCGTCCAGGATGGGTGCTGGGGCCTCGAGATGGGTAATATGAAAGTTTACAGATAAAAGACTGTTATGCGTTTTTTCAAAGGTCTGATCCTTTTCGCTGTTATTGTTTTCCCTTCGCTGACACTTGGTGCCCAGATCCGTGGCAACCGTCAGGAACAGCTTAGGGCCTGGGAATTCAGTAAGGATGGTGTTTCGTGGGAAAGTGTCACTGTACCGCATTCCTATAATGCCGTTGACGGCCACTCACCAAAGTATTACAGGGGAGAAGCTATATACCGCTGTTCTTTCCGCTCAAATGATACCAAGCACGTCCACTACCTGCTCTTCGAAGGAGCTGCTCAGGCTGCGACCGTGAAGGTCAACGGAGTACAGGTGGCCGCACATAAGGGTGGTTATACTCCTTTCACCGTCAATATCACTGATGCCCTTAAAAAGGGTGCCAACACTGTGGAAGTCATCTGTGACAACAGGGAGGATGTCAACATGATTCCGGTCACCTCCGATTTCAACAAGAACGGAGGCCTTCATAGTCCCGTATGGCTGCTGGAGATGGATGATGTGTACATGTCTCCGGAAGAATATGGAATGTACAGGCTCCGCTGTGAAACCCCGGTTGTGACCAGGAGGAAAGTTGAAACCAAGGTCCATACAAAGTTGGTCAATTCAAGCCAGAAAGGCGCCGACATCAAAGTGAGGGTACAGCTGGTAGAGTCTGACGGAACCCTCGGGTACCAGGCCGACAGGGAAGTATATGTCCCGGCCCTTTCTGAATATGATTTCTTGCATGATTTCCTTGCCACCGGCATCCGATTCTGGAACGGGATGAAGGATCCTTACCTCTATACTGTCAGGGTGGAATTGTTCAAGGGGAAGAGGATGCTTGACATAGCCGAGACCAAACTCGGTTACAGGTCGTTTGAAATGGATCCGGAGAAGGGGTTCATCCTCAATGGGGAACCTTACCCCCTCAGGGGGGTGGCCATGCACCAGGATATGGATGGCAGGGCTTCCGCCCTCACTGAATCAGACTATCGCAGGGATTACAGGATTGTCCAGGAGTTGGGAGCTAATTTCCTCCGTCTGGCCCACTATCCCCACAATGACATGGCATTCAGTCTCTGTGATTCCCTGGGAATAATAGTCCAGACCGAAGTTCCATGGGTGAACGTCTGCGGAGAAAGGGCCAAGCAGGCTTATTTCAACAACATAAGGCATCAGATGAAGGAGATGGTTACGAATTTGTACAACCATCCCAGCATCGTATTCTGGGGCATGTGGAACGAACTTGACACCTGGGGCAACAATGCTGACCTTCAGGGTGCATTCGATGCTCCTACAGTCCTTCTGGAGACGGGAAAGCTTTACGATTTTACCAAGAAACTTGATCCCTACCGCTATGTCGGGTTCACCGATGACTCCAGGCTTGAGAGGGACGGTTATCCGGGTCTTGCAGGAGATTTCTGTTCCCAGAACACGTACTACGGTTGGTATTACACTCCTAATCGTTTCGATGCTTTCCAAGAAGCTATCACGAAGGTTCGGAAGATGCGTGACGGAGGTCCCGTCAACATCGGAGAGTACGGTGTGGGAGTGAATCCCTTCTGCCATGTCTGGGATCCTGCCAAAGCTGTCAGGGATATGGGAGATGATTCAAAGCATTATGAGGAGTACGGGAACCTCTTCCACGAGGCATATGTCAGACAGATTCTCAGGATGCCCTGGCTGGTGTTCACTTCAGTCTGGGTGATGTTCGATTTCCCGGTTGCAAACAGGCTCGAAGGCTACATGGATTCTTCAGATGGCGAAAGATTCGTCTCAAATGATTCCCGTAAATACATGAATGACAAGGGCCTGGTCACCCGCGACAGGCAGACCAGGAAAGACGCCTTCTATCTCTACAAGTCTTTGTGGAACAAGAAGGAAACCACAGTCTACATCACATCGCGAAGGTTGACGCGCCTTCCTGCAGGACGTGATTTCTCGATAAAGGTTTACAGCAATGCCAAGAATCTCACACTATACCAGAACGGCAGGATAGTGACAAAGAAATACAAGTCAGAGGAAGACACCGGAGTCATCTGGACATTCACCGGACTGCGCCTGAAAAAGGACTCCGACACTTTCAAGGTGGTTGCTAATAACGGAGTCAAGGACGAGATTACCCTTTCCCGCCTGTAGTTGCTGAAATATTCCGTCTCACAGGTAGCCTTGCGATAAGGTAACCGACAAGTGCGACGCCGACTACGGTGAGCAGTATGTCACTCCATTGGAGGATGACGGGATAGGCGTTGACTAGGAAGTTCCCGGGCATTTTTATGAAACCGAACTTCTGCTGGAGAAGGGCGAATGCTATTCCTACAACCAATCCTACAGCCAGGCCAAGCAGGGAGATGAGCCAACCTTCCAAGGTGAAGGTTTTGCGGAGCATCCTGTCGGTGGCTCCGAGGCTCCTGAAAGTCTCAATGTCATCTTCCTTCTCGATGATCAGCATCGTCAGGCTGCCAAAGATGTTGAAGGCGATGATGATTATGATGAAAATCAGGATGAGGAAGATAGCTGCCTTCTCATAGCGCATCATCTTGTAGAGGGAAGTGTTCTGGCGGAAACGGTCCAAAACCTTGAAACCTGGCCCCAGGACACTCTTCATCTGTTTGATAATCTTGCCTGTTTCCTTCTGCGAAGTCCCTTCCTCAAGGCGTATCTCTATTCCTGAAACCTCCTCCTCGTAACCCAGGAGCTGTCTCATCTGGTCCAACGGAAGGATGATCAGTTCTTCATCAATCTGCTGGTTGACAGTAAAGATCCCCGATGGCCTCATCCGTATTGATTCTATGGAAGCAGCCGGATTCGAGAGGGAAAAGGTCCTGTCCCTGGCAGGGAAATAAATCGTAGCTGAAGAAAGGAAGGCCGGGTTCATCCCCATCTTGTAGGCGAGACCGGCTCCGACGACCATTTGGGGAAGCTGTCCCTTGTAAAGGGAAAACACTCCGGTAGTGATGTGTTCTGCCAGGGGAGAGTCGTTCTCATAGGACTCATTCACTCCCTTGGCTTTGGCTATTCCCTGATGATCCTCGTAATCGACGAACACATTCTCTTCGAGCACGGGATAACATTCCTTGACTGAAGGAAGGCTGGCAATGGTTTCGAACGCTTCTCCCTTTGGAACGAATACCTTGCCCTTGGCTGGAACGACGAGGATGTCAGGCTCTACATTGCTCAGGGTGGATTTTACGAGCTCGTCGAAGCCATTGTAAACGGAGAGGATTATTACTAGAGCAGCAGTACCGATCGCCATGCCGATGGCGCTGATCGCGGAGATTATATTGATCACATTATGTGACTTCTTCGCGAACAGATACCTCCGGGCTATGAAGAGCGGCAGGTTCATCTTGAGGCCTATTCTGGCTTGTAGGAGTCCTTGAGGGCAGTCGTCTTGTTGAATACGGCTTTGTCGGGGGTGCTGTCGGGATCCTTGAAGTAGTAGCCCGTACGCTCGAACTGGACTGCAATGCCGGAATTGTCTTCCAGAAGTGCAGGCTCGGCATATCCGGTCAGGATCGTGAGCGACTCAGGGTTGAGGAAATCCTTGTAGTCCATGCCCTCGGGAATGGAATTCATGTCTTCCTTGATGAAGAGCCGGTCGTAATTCCGTATCTCGATCTCCTTGGCGAAGGCAGTCGGCACCCAGTGGATAGTACCCTTGACAGAGCGCCATACCTCACCTCCGGGCCTAGTGGAAGGATCGTAGGTGCATTTCAGTTCTACGACATTCCCTTCAGCATCCTTTACAACTTCCTCACATTTGATGATGTAGGTGTACTTCAGACGGACCTCTCCTTCCGGTTTGAGGCGGAAGAATTTCTTGGGTGCATCCTCCATGAAGTCATCCTGTTCGATAAAGAGTTCTCCGGTGAAAGGGACTTTCCTTGAAGGACCCTCAGGATCTGCAGGGTTGAGGGGACAGTCGAACCATTCCACCTTGCCTGGCTCCCAGTTGGTGATGGTGACCTTCAGGGGCTTTTGAACGACCATATAACGGTTGGACCTAGCATTGAGGTCCTGGCGGACACACCACTCCAGAAGCTGGATGTCCATCATCTGGTCGCGCTTGGAAACACCGATCTTCTCGCAGAACATCTTCAAAGCCTCGGGGGTGTAGCCTCTGCGCCTGACACCGCAGAGGGTGGGCATCCTTGGATCGTCCCATCCTGACACAAGGCCTTTCTGAACAAGTTCAAGGAGCTTGCGCTTGCTCATAAGGGTGTAGGTCAGATTGAGTCTGGCGAATTCGTACTGGTGGCTGGGATAAATCCTTAGAGCCTGGATGAACCAGTCGTAAAGCGGCCTGTGCACGTCGAACTCAAGGGTGCAGATGGAGTGGGTGATGTGCTCGATAGAATCGCTCTGGCCGTGGGTATAGTCATACATCGGGTAGATGCACCACTTGTCCCCGGTACGGTGGTGAGAGGCGTGCTTGATGCG
>JAEEGJ010016181.1_pt1 | contig 17202 bp, 11 predicted proteins | sample 8958761 | NCBI WGS metagenome assembly JAEEGJ01 (sample SAMN16246546, study PRJNA631951) | gut metagenome | biome: gut microbiome; feature: rumen; material: RS-attached | host: Bos | place: Iran: Karaj | collected 2018-10 | reverse complement strand
GCTGCCGTCCTCGACCACGAGGGTTACCATACCCTCGTATCGGTCGATATGCTTATCGAGGGCATTCATTTCGATATGACCTACTGTCCTTTGAAGCACCTTGGCTATAAGGCTGCCGTCAGCAATTTTTCAGACATTTACGCAATGAACGGAACACCTACACAAATCGTGGTTGGATTGGGCGTTTCAAGTCGCTTTTCCGTCGAAGCTTTGGATGAGCTGTATGCAGGCATCCGCTTGGCTTGCGAGCGTTACCATGTCGATATGGTTGGTGGTGACACTACGAGCAGCAAGACGGGTCTCGTCATTTCCATCACGGTCATAGGCATGGCGAAGGAGGAGGATGTCGTTTACCGCAGTGGAGCCAAGAAAAACGATTTGCTCTGTGTGAGCGGTGACTTGGGCGGGGCTTATATCGGTCTGCTTATCCTCGAACGCGAGAAGGTGGAGTTTCTTTCCAACCCTAATATGCAGCCCCAACTGAAGGGTTTGGAATATGTGCTCGAACGCCAACTGAAGCCTGAAGCTCGCAAAGACATCGTGGAACAGCTCAAAACCTTGGGCATCAAACCCACTTCGATGATTGACATTTCCGATGGTTTGGCTTCCGAAATTCTGCACCTCTGTAAAGAATCGGGTGTGGGCTGTCAACTTTACGAGAACAAAATCCCGATAGACCCGACTACCGACCGTATGGCCAAGGAGTTCCAAATCGTGCCTTCGGTGGCGGCATTGAGCGGCGGCGAAGACTATGAACTACTCTTCACTATTGACCAAAAGGACTACGAAAAGATACAGACCTTGTCGGCTGATGTGACTGTAATTGGTTATATGACAGGCGACAAGGGCGTGGCTGAGATGATTACCCCCGACAACCATGTCATTCCGATTAAGGCGCAGGGCTGGGACCACATGAGGAAGAACAATGACCAGTGACAATGACCGCTCCAACTTTTGTGAAAGTGGTCATTGTCATAGTCACTATTCATAGTCGAAAAAAAGAATTGAATAAAGAAACGTGATGCCGGAATTGCCCGAAATAGTAAAACAAAAGCTCGCCGTGCTGCCCAATAAACCTGGCGTGTACCGCTATTTCGATAAAAATGGTGAACTGATTTACGTGGGCAAGGCTAAGAACTTGAAACGTCGTGTTTCCAGTTATTTCAACAAGGAACAATTCGGCAAGACGCGCGTTTTAGTGAGCAAAATCGTCGATCTTGAATACAGCATTGTCGATTCGGAGTCGGAGGCACTGCTGCTGGAGAATACGATGATCAAGCAATACAAGCCGCGCTACAACATTATGCTCAAGGACGATAAGACCTACCCTTGGATTTGCATCAAGAAGGAGGCCTTTCCACGAGTTTTCCTCACCAGAAGAAAAGTAAACGATGGTTCAGAGTACTTCGGGCCTTATCCCTCGGTGCGTACAGCGCACATCCTGTTAGACTTGCTTAGTCAAATTTACAAGGTACGCTCCTGTCGTACACCACTGACGGAAACAGGCGTCTCCAAAGGTAAATATAAGGTCTGCCTGGACTATCATATCCACAAGTGTAACGGCCCTTGTGAAGGCTTGATTTCGAAGATGGACTACAATGCTATGATTGCTGAAATACGAGAAATCATCAAAGGTAATATGAGCGTTGTGCTTCGTGGTATGAAAATGCAGATGATGGACTATGCTTCGCGTATGGAGTTTGAGGAGGCGCAACTTATCAAGGAGAAATATGAGCTGTTGGAGGACTATCGCAGTCGCTCTACGGTGGTCAGCCAGTCGATTCACAACGTGGAGGTGTTCTCTTATGTCGACGATGAGGAGACATTTTATGTGAACTATATGAAGGTCAAGGATGGTGCTGTGGTGCAGAGCCATAGCTTCGAGATGAAACGCCGACTAGAAGAAACGCCAGAGGAACTATTGTTGTTGGCAATCACTGAGTTGCGGCAACAGTTTGCTGAGCCCGTTACAGAAATTATTGTCCCGATGAAGTTGGACTATGCGCTTGGTGAGTTGCTAGTGACCATCCCTCAGCGCGGCGACAAGCTGAAGTTGCTCGACCTCTCGCGCCGCAATGCTATGCAATACAAGATTGATTTGGAGAAACAACGCTCTTTAGTCGATCCTGAACGCCATCAAAAACGTGTACTCAATCAACTGAAAGATGCTTTGCAGTTAGAGAAAATACCTGAAGTGATTGAATGCTTCGACAATTCCAACTTTCAAGGCGACTATGCCGTTGCGGGTATGGTTCAGTTTGTAAACGGCAAGCCCAACAAGTCTGGTTACCGTCATTTCAACATCAAGACGGTGGAAGGCCCCGACGACTATGCCTCGATGAAAGAGGTTGTGCGTCGTCGTTATTCTCGGCTGTTAGAGGAAGGCAAGCCTTTGCCCAACCTCATCATCACTGATGGCGGCAAGGGACAAATGGAGGTGGTACGGCAGGTGATTCAGGATGAACTACATGTCGATATTCCCATTGCAGGCTTGGCCAAAGACGACCATCACCGCACGAATGAATTGTTGTTCGGTTTCCCCCCTCGCGTGGTGGGATTGAAGCCCAATTCAGAGGTGTTCCGACTGTTGGCGCATATCCAAGACGAGGTACACCGTTTTGCCATCACTTTCCATCGCAAGAAATTCGAAAAAGGCTTTGTGCACTCAGAGTTGGCCGACATCAAAGGAATAGGAAAGAAGACGGCAGAAAAGCTGCTCTTAGAGCTGAAGTCAGTGAAAGGCATCAAAGAGGCTTCTATAGAGCGGCTCACGGGTATCATTGGTTCTGCCAAGGCACAGATAATATTTGCCTATTTCCATTCATAGTGTCGCTTTGTGTCATCGTGAATGAAGTGAGACCGTCTTGATACAAAGTTGTTTGTCGGGATTGCTTCATTTCTTGCGGTGATTACCTACTACCGTATAAATAAAAAAGCCAGCATTTGCTGGCTTTTTGATTCGTTTTTCTTCAATCGCTTACTGCAGCTTGAAGAACACAGGGATTTGATAAGACACACGCACGGCCTTACCACGCTGCTTACCAGGTTTCCATTTTGGCAAGGATTTGATGACTCGCATAGCTTCTTCGTCGCAACCGCCACCGATACCACGGAGCAGCTTCACGTTTGAGATGGAACCATCAGGTTCAACAACGAAGCCAACGAACACACGACCTTGGATACCGGTCTCACGGGCAATTTGAGGATACTTGATGTTTTTGGCAACGTATTCCATCAGCTTTCCTTCACCACCGGGGAAGGAAGGCATCTCTTCCACAATTTGGAAGATTTCTTGTTCAACGACTTCCTCTTCCACGACCTCGGGTGCAACATACTCTTCAATGACCTCATTTTGCTCCACTTCAGCATTGATGTTGATGTCTTCAGTCTCTACGTCGTCTTGCACGATTTCGAGCTGAGTGGTTTGCTTGGGCACTTCTACAGGTTGTGGTTTTTGCTCCTCTTGTTTGGTGATTTCCACCATTTCTTCCTCCAGCACTTCTGTCTGGCGGAGCAGACTGGCATCGATTTCGCGTTTGTCGTAGCTCTTGTGCTCGAAGGCCAACCAAGCGATGAGCAAGCTGATAATCATACCTATCTGAATGAACATCAATTTCTTGTTCTCAAGATTAGCCTTAGGTGATTTTTTCTCTTCCATGGTTATGTTATTTTTAAATTCTACTTCCAATTTGACGATGCGAAAGTAGTAATTATTTGCTTATAAAACGCAACTAAGGCGAATTTTATTTTTTCCGATGATAAAAAAGATAAAAAAACAAAGTTCCTAGACCTGTACCAAGGCAGTCGGCAATGAAATCGAACTTGTCGCCAGTGCGAGTGGGCACAAGATATTCTTGTATCAGTTCAGTCAGGCCACCATAGGCAATGCTGATAACTATGGCGAGCAAAATAGCTCTTTTTTTGTATGCTATTCCATTGGTAATGAATTGGCTACGATATCCCCATAGGCAGGCAAAGGCGAAGCCAGCATACATAAGAATGTGCGCCACCTTGTCGAGCCCGATAGCAGGCTTGACGCGTGGAAACAATGATCCCGGGAGTAGGGTCAGAATCAAAATTGCGATTCCGCACAGAATTCCCGGGATGCTATTTCTTGTCAGTTTTTCCAAAAGATTATCCAATCTTGGCTTCGTAAGCAGCGGCATCAAGGAGGCCGTCAAGTTCGGCGACATCGTTCACTTTAATCTTAATGATCCATGCTTCGCCATAGGGGTCGCTGTTGACGAGCTTGGCATTCTCTTCGTCTGCAAGAGCTTCGTTGACTTCAAGGATTTCGCCTCCGACAGGCATAAGCAACTCGGCTGTGGTCTTTACGGCTTCAATAGCACCGAATTCTTCTTGTGCTTCGAGGACTTCGCCGACGATGTCGGGGTCTACATCAACGAAAGTGATGTCGCCAAGTTCATGTTGTGCGTAATCGGTAATGCCGACGTAAGCGGTTTCGCCTTCGAGGCGAATCCATTCATCGTCGTTGGTGTACTTCAGATTTGCTGGAATATTCATTTGATGTATGTTTTAAAAGTGTTTAATTTAACTTTAATGAATCTATTCGATTTGGCTGCGAAATTACATATTTTAGTGGCACACTCCGCACTTTCCTGAAAATTTTATTGGGCTAAACTGAATCTGATGGTGATGCCACCGTAACTGGTCGAGTTCTTGAATGTGTTGGCCACTTCGGGAATTGTCAGATCATACTTGAAGAAGGCTTGCGCGGCAAGGCGTTGGCTGAAATTGTAGTCAGCGGTGAGATAGAAGTTGATTTTGTTCTGGCCGGCAGATACCTGATTGTTGTTCTCGTCAATCCGACGTAATATAGTGATGTCTTTTTTCAATCCTATGTCGAGTTTCAGCACGAGGTCGTTTTTGATGGTTTGAGTCTTGCCACCGCCACCAATGGAGGTTATGCTGAAGGAAAGGTTCTTGATGCGGTAACCTCCTCCAACGACGATTTCTTGTCCATTCACCTCAGTGAGTTGATTGTTGGCGAAACTCAGGGTTAGTGTTCTCGACTTCTTTAATTGGAGATTGAAAGTCATTGAGTTTTGCAATCCTAGGTCGATGCCGATCAAAGGGGCGAACTGCTCGTTGAGGACAATCTGAGAGATATCGTATTTGGGAATAATGAGGTCGGAGTTCTCAAAGGTTTGGATACTATTGTTTTCGTTGTAATACACATTGGTGGCCCAGGAGTTGATGGAGTAATTCGACTTGTAGCTATGAGTGATGCTTACGGTCTTAAAGAGTTTGCTAACGGCAGGTATGTTGGTTAATCCATTGAAAGTGAGAGTCCAGTTGGGTAGCGGGATACGCGGGAATGGATTTAGACTGATGGTGTTGGGGTCTTTGCCGGTATAGGCGGCTACGAATGAATATAACAGCACATCCATCGAACTGGAGCCGTAACCTTTCGGGAAATAGTCGCTGGCGATGCTGTCAAAAGTGTATTCGTTCACTTGGTCAATCCATTGCGGGTTATTGCGAGCGATACGTTCTGCGATGATTTTCCGGTAGTCCATTAAGTTTTGGAACAATCTCGACGAGGTAGAGTCGGAACGGACGAAAGCTGTACTCGCCATAAAGTAACTCATATTGAAGTTGCCGCTGTTGGTTGGGGTGAAGATGTCGAAGTTATTGGTCATCTCGTTGTAGCGGAAATAATGCTGTTGGTTTTCAGCATAGTTGCGGTTTCCAGTGAAGTCTATCTTGAAGCCTTGGAAAGGCTCTGTATTGACACGGTAATTTATGGCTTCGGTCTTGCTGCGCACGTAGGGTTCGCTGAGGATGGAGTCGGTGGTGAGCCATCGTTTTGCATCTTCAACATCAATACTGTTAAGAACGGCTTTGTCGAAGATGTTTGCATCGCTGCCAAATGAGCTGCCTAATACGAAACCGATGCCTGGTGCCCAACCTGAACTGTTCATACCTACGTATTGGGCTTTGGGCATAAAGCCTGGTAGTGTTTGTCCGTTGTTGAGCGTGTAGGTGCCCGACACTTTCTTGACCAAGGTGAGAATACGTGCGGTATTGTCGAGGACAAGCCTGCCTACATTCGAATTGGTTTTCATCTTGGTGGAATCGGCAGGTTGACTTTCGCCGTCTTTTGCACCTTTGTCTTTGCCTTTGTCCTTATCTTTATCTTTGCCTTTGTCTGAGCTTTCACCTCTGCCTTTTTTGTCATTATTACGACGCTGTGGAGTGTTGATTTGTTTCAAATAAGGCACTTTACTGTAAAGCTTTGAAAAATCGAGTGTGGCATTACCTTGAATGTTATTGGAATTCGTGATGGTATTACCCAAACGATGCTGGATGGATTTAGCAGGTGCCGTCCAATTATAGGTGCCTTGGTAAGTGGCACTGGCAGTAACCCAGTTGAAAATCGGAATCTTATTAATGGGCAAAGTGTAGCTCGCGTTGAAATTTTGCGTGAATCTTGACATTGATCCCAAGTTCCTCAACTCGTTTTTGATGGTATCTTGGTTCTTTTGCCATTTCTCAGGGTCGATGTTCTTATCAACGAAGCCAGCGGGTTCATAGATGTAGGCTTGTGCTTGGGCAGAATAGTCAAAAGTGAGGGCTTTGGTGAGGTCGTAGCGCAATTGGTAGTTGCGGTTCCAATCCCATTGCTTGGAGAAGGTCGGGACGATGTTGATGATACCGCCGCTCTTGTTGCGCATTTCTCTTTCCGAATGATAACGGTACATTTCGGTGTTGAAGACAATGCTTTTGGGAAGGTAGTAGAAGTTGATGTCCTTGATGATTTGCAAAGCTGGTTTCGAAGCCCACTTGGCCTTGGCAAAAGGCTCGACAGGCTTGGGATTTCCTGCATAGTTGTAGCCCAAACCACCACGGTAGGTTTTCACCATATAGTATTTTATGTCGGTGTTTTCTTGGAAGGTCTCGTTGTAGGAGAAAGAGAGGTTGAAGTTTTCGATGTCGTAGATGTGTACTTTAGGTAGGTTACGTCCGCCGCCCAGACCTCTGTTGGGGTCTCTGGTATTCTCTTTCGGTTTGCTTTCGCCTTCGTCATTGTTCCTCTTCTTGGTGACACGTTCTTTTCTGACATTCATAAAATTGATGTTTCTCTGACGGGTGTAGTCGTGGATGGTCGAGGTGAATTCCTTTCTTTCTTCATCGCTGTTCATGGCGGCGAGGGCATCTTTCAATTTGATGTCAGGGTCGTATGGATTATAGAGTGGCGTAATCTTGTTTTGGCCATAGTCAATGTGCATCGGGATTTTAAGACCTGTGTTTTCAAAGAATTTGCCCAATTCAAGGTCAGTGCTGACGTTGAAAGCTGATGTGGCTTCAAAAGTGTTGTTTGTGATACGGCTGTCTAAGGAGCCAAAACCGGCAGAGTTGTATGAACCGTTGACACTCACACGGCCCAAGTCGGCCAGCGTGGCTTCGATGCGTCCTGTAGCAGCTATGCCACCATTGCTGCTCAAATCGGTGAGGCGCAGTTCATTAACCCAAACTACTGCACTCTTGGGCTGTCCGTCGTCAACATCGGCAAGATTCTGCCGTTTCGGGTTGCGGATACCAATCATCATAGCTTCCACATCGCTGATACTCGGGTTACCAATCACTTTGATGGTATGGTAATAGTCTTTGTTATCAACGGTGCCTTTCTTTACTTTTTCGGAATAAATGTAGTTGAGGCGAACGTTGCTGTTGGGTTGGTTCATTGCTTCATTGCGTCGTTGCTTCACCTCAACGAGGTCTTCCAAACGGATGTCCAAGTTGTTGATTTCTGGCCAGATGGCCTCTTTGTTGGTGTAGGGTGTACCCCAAGCAGTCATTTTCAATGGCACCTCATATTCGTAGTAGTTTTCTGTAAAGTCGGTACCGATTCGCATAAACACAGTGAGGTCTTGGTCTTCCAAAGGACTGTCCTCGTGGGCGGCTTCGGCGTGGACAAACATCTTTAGGTATTTGTATTGTCGGAGGTCGAAGTCGGCGGTCTTGTAGATGGCACGTCCATCGCCGTCAACAAGGTTTTGTACGGTCATTTGCAGGGCTTGCTCATTGATGCGGGTGGTCTGTGTCATGCCAATGACGCGTTCTTGCTGGATGCCAGGTGGGATGACGTAGGGTACAGGCTGACGGCGGCTGTTCTCGTCAACGCTTACTGCCGAAATGTCGAAGGTGGTCTCGTTGCTGATGTCGTTGGGTTCGTATTCGCCTGGAGCTTGAATGCTCTGCGAATAAGTACGCCATTCGCCTTTCACGAGGTCGAGAGTGGCGAAACGTAAAACGATGGGTTTCTCGAATTCGGTCAGGAACATACGCATAAAGCGGATGCTAGAATAGTCGTCGATGCGGCCGATGACTCTGTCGGGTTGTCTGACAGGAATGCGGAACTGGTACCATGTGACGCCACTGATTTGTCCATTGGGTAAGGCGACACCGCTCGACTCGAAGATGTCGGCGATGTGATTTTCACCAACGACCATCTTGGCGGGGTTGAGGTCGATTTCATACTGGTAGTAACGCTCCGACTCGCTCAAGGTGTTGTCGTCGTTGATGTCTTCGGCATTAGGAAGTGTGGAGTTGCTGCTGAGGTAACCATCGGTTTGATTGATATCGGCAGGTGAGTTGCCGTCAGGACCATTGAAATTCTTGTAACGGGCTAAGATGCTTTTGTGTATTTCGTCCTCTTGGGTGTCCCAATCCGGTGAGCGGAAATAGTGATAATTGTCACCTGATGGATCTTCGAAGGCTTGGGTGTAGGCAATAGAGCTTTCACCAAAGCGTTCTCTAAGGGCACGCAGATACGGCTCCTCAAAGAAACTTTGTTCATCAACATCGCGCAGACCGTCATAGCCAACATCCTGGTATTGACGGGCTTCCGAAGAGTTATTGAATGTGCCTACAAGGTCTTGCAAAGTGGGCACACGACCCCAAATGGTGGTGTCGACGTTCTCCACCGTGTTTGATGCAGGAAGACCATTCTCGTAGAATTTGCGTCCGTCGCGGAGAATATCTTCGGAAACATCGCCCAAGTTGATGTAAAGTTTACCTGGGTTGTCGGCAAACTCCTCGTCGGCAAAGGGATCCATCAGCCAAAACTCTATGTATTCAATATTGGTGGCTTCAAAGTCAATGGATTCCATCTTGCGCATGATGCCGCCCCAACGGCTCTTCGGGTCGTTGAGTTTGCCTTCTTCGTTGATACCAGCGGAGTAGGGAGTAGGTTCGACATCATAGTTGTAGGGTCCGCGCTCCTCGGGGTAGTAGGCCAAGTTGAGCACGGAGATGTTGGTTTGAGTACCGGCTTCGATATCTTTGTTGGGGAAAAGTTCAGTTTCAAGCACCTGACGGACGGAATTTTTCGACAGTTCTTCATTATCGACATTGGAAGGACGGTAGTTATAGTTTCTGTCATAGAAAACAGCGTTGTCGATGACGTACCACGATAGTCGGGCGCGGTTCTTGCCGTAGTTGAGGCCTGTGTTGGCCGCTGCCTCGGGGAACAGATCGGTTTGGTTTTGTGGTGTGCTGGCCATATACCATAAAGTGGGCAGACGCAGGTCAATAGTCGACTTGGCACCTTCAAAGTCGTCAATGTAGGAGGTGCCTGGTTCGCTAGCCGATTTAGATAGGCCTGGGATGAATCGGGCAAACTCTCCGTCGACACTGATGCGTGATGGAGCCTTTGTGCTGATGCCAGGAAGGGCATTGATGAAGCTGGTCAGCCACCTGGCTTCAGTGTGATAGCTGAGGTCGGCACCGTAAATGGTATTGGCAATGGCTTCTTCACCATAGTTGATTTTTTGGGTGTACGATTTCTCACCCAGATATAAGATGGTCGCTCCAGCATGGAAATCTTGGTTGAATTCATGCTCAACACGAGTACCAAGGAAAGTCTTTCGAATGGCACTGAATCCGGAGTTTGACTCCAAAGAGATGTTAATGGGTGTGCCGGAGTTGAGGATTCCTTCATTGAGGATGGATACACGACCTAAGGTGTAGTCAACTGTGTAGTCAACGTTTTCAACGAGTTGTACACCTCCTGCTGTCACTGTTACCGAACCTTGTGCCACGTTCATGGCGTTGAGGCTGATTTCGCTGCCCGATTGTGAAGAGTAATAACCTTTTAAGCTGAACTTGTTCTTTTCTGAATACTGCTCGGCTGATGTCTTTGTCATCGTGTAGAGCGAGTCATAAGCATATTTGTTGGCCAAATCGGGCTCGTCGGGGAAGATTTTCTTACGGATGTGGTTGCCAAAAGGCTCCAACACAGGGAAGAAGATGCGTCCGTTCGATGCATTGATGGTACCGCCTTGAGTTGCGGCATTGTTCAAGAAGTCGAATACACCATCACCGCCTGCTATGGGGTTGTTTTGCGTGGTCAGATTATCCAACCCCATCAAGTTCAGAAGTGAGATGCCTTTCACCGAGCCTTCGGTAAAGTAGCCGTATGGTGTGCTGTTGGAGTTGCCATTGTAAAAGATGTTCAACATAAAGTCTTGCGACCCCACTTGATAGGCTCTGATGTTGTAGACGTTCTTCATCATCAGGTTCCAAATAGGCATCTTAGTGTTCACTGTAGTGCCTTTCAGCAATTTGGTGACCAATACCTTAGGTGTGTTGATGCCTTGGTCGGAGAATTCACCGACTTGGTAGACTTCATCAGCACCGACGATAGTGTATTGGTAGGCAACGGCCAAGGTTTGGTTGGCGTTGAGGCTGACATTCAAGGAGATGAAACCCAATTTAGAGTTCAGGGAGAATTCTGTGTTGCTCAAGCGGCGGGCATTTTCCACCTTTTCGAAGTCTCGGCCCGAAACCATATATCCCGAGCGACCGATGCGCAAAGGGTCGTTGCTCATATAGTTGGTCACTGTGCTGATGCCTCGGATTTGGGTCGTGTCCATACGGCTGACCAAATTGTTGGCAGTATTGCGCGGATATGTTTTGTTGCTGGTTGGTGTGATTTCAGGGTTGTAGATCCAACTATCTTTTCCTTCACCCAAGTCGTTTAAGGCAAGGATGTTACGAGTGTTTTGTGTCGAAGTGTTCGTGTTGGTAATCCACACCTCGATTTTGGTGATGTTGATGCTCGAAGTGACCGTGGGTAGCGTAGAAAGTGCCGCTTCATATTGGTCGCGGAAATACTGGCTCAAGAAGAAGTGCCGGTTTTCTTCATAGTCCAAGCAGCTGAGTTCAAATTCGTTGGTTTGTGCACCACCTTGTACGGTAATGTTTTGTGACTCACTTTCTTGATAAGAGACGATGGATGAAATAGTTGTATTGCCAAACTTCAGTTTCGACTTCACGCCGAACAATTGTTGTGTACCTGTGATGAGGGTGCTGTTGAGTGGGAAACTAACGTTACCAGCCTCCAAGAGTTGGATGATTTCGTCTTCTTTGCCTTGATATTTCAGGGCGAGCTTGTCTTGGTAGTTGAAGGTCGCCTTGGTGTTCTTGTTGATGTTAAAGTTGATCTTGTCGCCGATTTTGGCCATCACGTTGAGCTGGATGTCTTGCTCAAAGATGAAGTCGTTGTGACGCTTGCGGCGGTCGGTCAACGAGGGGTCGTCGCGGAAGCTATGCTTGAAACCGAAGGTGAGGTCGACGGAGCCTTGGGGACGGATGTCGATGGTGTTGCTGCCGAAGATGGTCTCGAAGGCTTTGCCGCCGATGAACATGGGGGGGATGATGGAATTGCCGTTGGTGGTCGAACGTGCGTTCTGGCTGCGGCGTTCCTTCCAGTATTCCTGGATGCCTTTACGGTTTTGATATTCAAAATATTCGCTTTGCGTAAGGGTGGCGGGCGTGTCGTAATAGAATTGGCCGATGCGGCGTTTGAAAGTGTATTGTCCGGTCAGTGGGTCGTAGATGATTTCGGTCTCAAAGTTGTCAGGGTCGCTGAGGTAGAAGGGCGATTGGTTGTTGAGGTCCTCCAAAGGATTGCCAGTGTTGACAGGGATGGGGTAGATGACTTTCGTTGTGTCAGGCTCGACGGTGTAGGGGTTGGGATAGAAAATATCGTAGTTGTTTGCTGCACTCAAAAGGTGAACAGGCAAAATACTTAAAGCAAATATAAGAATTAAGAATGATGAATGCCGAATGCAGAATGACGCGAAGCGACGCTGGGCTTTGCCTAGATTCTGCATTCTACATTCTGCATTCTGCATTTCTATATCTTTTTTGTTATATGTATTCATTTGATTTACAAAATCTTAAGTGCTTCTTTGATGAGGGTTTCCACCGAGGAGTCGGGCATTTGTTTTAACAGCTTGTCCAAAACCTTGTCGACGGCAGCTTTGCCGAAGCCCAATATCGTTAATGCTGATAACGCTTCGGCCTTGATTGTATTGTTTCCAACGGCAAAAATTTCCGTCGGGAAATCGTTTTTCTTCAGTTTGTCTTTCAAGTCGATGACGATGCGTTGGGCGGTCTTGGCTCCGATGCCTTTTACGGATTGGATGGTTTTCACGTCATCGTTGGCGATGGCATTGCTCAACTCGCTGACGGTCAGTGAACTGAGGATAAGCCTTGCCGTGTTACAGCCTACACCTGACACGCTGATGAGCAACTCGAAAAGGTCACGTTCTTTGGCAGTGAAGAAGCCGAAGAGGTTGTGTGCGTCCTCAAGGATTTGCTCATGTGTAAACAGTCTTGCTTCTTCCTTCTCGCCTATGGCGGTGAAGGTGTTGAGAGTGATGTTGATGAAATAGCCTATGCCATGGTTGTCGAGAACGACGTAAGTGGGCGACTTTTCGGCTATTTTACCAGTGATGTAGGCGTACATTTGGGCGCAGTTTGGATTAAACTGCAAAAATACAAAAAAAACAAGAAGGGAAGCAAATCTTTCTTAAATCTGATGCAAATACAAAAAAAGCCGCCGAAAGGTGGCTTTTTTTGCTGTTCTCTGTATAAGTCATTCCAAACTATTTCTTCACTACCTTCCTCACGCGTTTCTTGCTATTCCCGGTGTTGAATGATGTGAGAGATTTTCTGCTATTTGTCTTATGCTTTGCTTATTTGTAGTATGGCCATCCGCCCGTCCAAGTGATTTGCTTGGTGAAGGTCGGCGTGTCGGAGCCTTCGTAATATTCGATGGTAGCGGAACCATCCCTGTTTTCGTTGATGAGGTAGACGAGCATTGAGACGAGCTCGTTTTGGCGTTGTGCCTCAATGGTGAATCCATCGTATGTGTAATCGGTAACAAACCAGCCGTTGTTGAGGCTTCCGTCGAGGCGTACGTCACCCGTGACTTTCACCTTAAGGCTCTTCCCCAAAGGCGTGATAGCGGCTACGACGTAGGCTCGTGTGCCGTCGAATTGCGTCACGTCTTTCACGAGGATGTTGGGTACTGCACCGTCAGGGCCAATTTCTGGGGCTGGAGTGGCTATGTCGGGATAGATGAATTCTGTGACCAATTCTTGGTGTGCGGCTTGGAACATTGCGATATATGACTCAAAATCTGGGATTTCCACGTTTTGGCCAAGTTCTGAGTAGTAATTTTGGAGATACAGCCTGATATATGACTGGTTTTGTAATGAGATATTGTAGAGTAGCGTATCGACCAAGGCTTCGTTGCCGATGGTGCCGTCGTCGGCGAAGTCGGTGGAGAGGTTGGTCATAAGCCAAGTCAGTTCGGCAGGAAGGGTAGGAATCACCATTATGTTGTTTGAAGGCCTTTGCAGGATGATGGAGAAAGCGAGTAACATAGCGTTGAAGTCGCCATTCGAGGCGATGGACATTTGTTCGAAGCCTTCGCTGAAATGCTCAGTCACGCCGAGGAAGTCTTGGAATTCGCCCTCGGCCCTCCGTTTGGCATCGGCAAAGCTTATTCCTTCGCCAACGAGCGTCTCAATACGAGCTTTGGTGATGTGTGTCAGCACGTTGATGTTGACCGTTTCTTCATCAGTCAAGTCGGTGATGGCTTGCAAGGTGATTTGGGATGACGAAAGCTGACCAAGCACTTCGTTGAAGTAGTAGCCATTGCCGGAGAGCAAGGCCAGGTTCGATTCCATCTCGATGTTGCTGAGGCTAAAGGAGCCATCGTCGGAGGTGATGGAGGTGGTAAACGACTTGCCCGTCTGTCCGAGGCTTTCGTTGAGTTCGTTGATGGTAATGGTAGTGCCGGTCACGAAGGGGCCTTTCTGCACCTTGCCGGAGATAGAGAAGGTGCCGCCAGCATTCTCGGCGAAATAGGCAGTGTAGGTAATGTCATGGGCGACAACAATGGTGCGTGGGTTGTCGGTGATGTCATCGTTCCATTTCACGAAATGGTAACCTTCGGATGGAACCGCTGCAAGGGTCGCTGTGGCACCAGATGGGTAAGTGCCACTGCCTGTGACAGAGCCCCATGCTTCGTTGTTCGAGTTGACTGTGACGGAAAAGATTTCGTCGGTCTTCTCGGCAAAGTAGGCGGTGTAGGTGATGTCTTTGGTGACAGTAACGGTGCGTGGGTTGTCGGTGACGTCATCGTTCCATTTCACGAAAAAGCAGCCTTCGGAAGGAACCGCTGCAAGAGCTACTGTGGTGCCTGATGCATAGGTGCCGCTGCCTGTGACAGAGCCCCATACTTCGTTGTTCGAGTTGACTGTGACGGTATAATCCTTCGAACAAGAGGTGACCGCCAACAATCCGATGAGTGCAAGACTCAAAATTAAAATTTTCGTTTTCATGGTATTATTGTTTAAGTTAAGGTTGATGCTTATGCTGCAAAAGTAGGTATTTGTTCAGAAGGAAAATCGATTTGTCAAGTCCGATGGAGGTTTGTCTATCCTTTTTATAAATGGCTGAAAATTTAAAAAATTGGATTTCAGTTTGTTAAAGATACATTGTTGAATCAATGTCTATGGGATTGTCTATGTAAAAACATTCCTTGTTCCTGCGGGTTTGCAGTCATTCCTTCACCACCTTGCGCACACACTTTCTCCCTTCCGTGTCGGTGATGTTGATGAAATAGATGCCTGCTGGCAAGCTGCTGAGGTCGATTTGTAGGCGTTCACTCTCGCCCGTGACGGAGGCTACACATTGGCCAAGCGCATTGATGACTTCCGCCGATTTCAGATTCTTGCCCGAGATGGTGACGAGGCCGTTGGTGGGATTGGGGTTGACGGTGGGATTGGGGTTGACGGTGGTAGGGAGTGTCGGGGCGTTCTCATCGACGTTCCAATCCAGACTGGTTTGTCCCGCCCTTAATGGATAGTCAGGGATGGTGCAGAAGGCAGATTTGTAGAGAATCACCGTTGGGACCCATATCCCATTAAACCTGAACCACCAATACGACTTGAACTCAATCCAGCCATAATAGCGGTAGCCATCGATTTTTTTTTCGAGTCCCCACATATCCCGTAAAACCATCCCAGAATGAACCAGACGGCTCGGGACAAATATTACAACCCCAACGAAATTCGAAACCGTGTTTCCATTTATTGCAGAAAACTATAGGGTCCCCCGTTTGAATCGTGTCGTGCCCCAATCCTGGCTCTTGTTCTACAGGATAAGCCAAGGCTGTGGAATCATTCATGGCACAGAATCTAATATACTCCATTTCGTCATCAGGCGCTCCCATATAATTCTCTATGTAGAAATCATATTCACCATCAAAGTCAATATCGAAGTAAAAATGGTGGTGGTAGAACCCTATTACGGTGGAATCTGATCCATAATCAGTGAAAACGATTTCGCCTTGTTGGGCAAAACAACATAAGGCAGACAGAGTGAAACTCATCAAAAACACTAATCTTTTCATGGTGTATGTTCCTTTCTTTTAATTTAATTGTTTTATGTTGTGTCTATTCTGTTTCAGGGCATTCTTGCATAATCATTGAGACTTTGGCACCTACTGGTATAGTGAATTCGTTGTCGATGGTGATGTGCTCCGATGCCCTGAAAACAATATTTGTAGTATCGGGTACTATCAAATCACCTGATGTGCCCATCGCGATGGTATGTTTTACACCAGGTTGAAACCCCGTAATGCCGCTGACATTTCTGATAGTGACATCGTTGTCACAATCAATTATCAAAGTCCAGTTATTATCAATCCTCGCCAACATGTTCAAATTTAGCAACATTATACCGCAAAGGTAAACAAACTTTTTCATAGCTGCATAGTTTTTGGTCACTTTTTACCATTCAAAAGTCCGTTTTCCCTTAGAATGGATTCCAATTGGTCAATCCTGGCCTGCTGTTCCTTGAAGGCCTCGACGAGTACGGTCACTATGGCGTTGTAGTTGATGCCCACCAGACCGCTGGGGTCGTGGCGCACGGCCTCGGGCAGCACCTCCTCCAACTCCTCGGCCACCAAGCCTGCTGTGCGGCCTTTTTCCAAGTCGTGGAGCAGACCTTCCACAGCATCAGGGTCGACATAGTCGCTGTTCTCGATTTCTTCAGGCGTGATGCCCTCAAACTCGTCCGAATCCAAAAAGTAGCCTTTCATCATAGAGACCATCCCCGAAGCATCTTCGATGGGGTGGACAGCTTTGTTTGGCTGGAAGGGCTGTGCTATGGTGAGGTAGCTGCCGTAGTCGTAGACGTTTCCGTATCCCGAGACATAGAAAGACAGGGGGACCAAGGGCAAATGTAATTGAGGGGGAATCACAGCCCATGCCCTGACAAGGGAATTGTACGTTTTGGTTTGGGAAGTCAGCTCGTACGCGGTGGTCATGTTAGGCTCGATGGACATCACTCCTGAAGTCGGGATTTGGATTCCAGAGGATGTGGTCGCGCTTTGCAGGCTGATTTGTCCAGTGTTGTGGACCTTGATGGCTGTTTGCGCCTGTGCCGCCATTGTAAGCAGCACGATGGCTAATGTCAACAATGTCTTTTTCATTTTTTTGTTTCATTTTTTTTGTGTTTTTAAAGATTTGTAATTCAATTACGTTGTTCAATCTGTTACTGTAAACTCACCATAATACTTGTCCCCATTGGGAAGTGTGAAAGTGATGACATAGTCCCCTGTTTGGGAGAGGTAATTCTGTAGGCCGTTGGGCGTGAGAACCCAAAGGCTCTCCACCGTGATGCCAGAAGCTGTGGTGATTTCAATCGCCACTTCGCCGAGGTTCTCCGTGAAGGTCACGGTGAGCATATGGCCGTTGATGGAAGCTTGAATGGTTGAGCCTTTTGGGGCACCTTGGAGAATACTTTCTTTAATTACTATAGGGCTAAAGCCGTCGAAAAAAAGAGTGCTTTTAGCACCGCACCATGCTGCTG
>JAEEGJ010016179.1_pt1 | contig 17207 bp, 15 predicted proteins | sample 8958761 | NCBI WGS metagenome assembly JAEEGJ01 (sample SAMN16246546, study PRJNA631951) | gut metagenome | biome: gut microbiome; feature: rumen; material: RS-attached | host: Bos | place: Iran: Karaj | collected 2018-10 | reverse complement strand
ATCTCAAGAAGATGAAGGAGTTGATGTTGGTAGCCAAAGTCTGATAATAATAAGAAGGTATATGGAAATCATCATTGGAAGAGATAGCCAGAGTGCAAAACTGTTGTTGACGGTTGATGGCAAGCCTCAGGCACCTGTAGCTTCAGGAGAAGTACCAGCCAGTGTTGCCCCTCAGCATTGCAAACTATTCATCAACAAAGGACAACTGCGCCTGAAAAACCTCGATATCAACAATTATACATACGTTAATGACCAGAGTATCGAGTCGAAAGCCATTTCCCAACATGACAAGATAGAGTTGGGCACAAGTCGCTATCTGTTAGACTGGAACCATCTGAAGCCCTATTTGCCTGTGGATATCAGACCTTTGAAAGAGGTTTGGGAAAATTATGAAGCCCAGAACCTAAAACTTCAGATAAAAGAGCGTAAGTTTAATGCGCTCCGCTCTGCTACAGGACTCATTACGATGGTAGCCATTGTGCTCAGTATTGCAGGTGGTGGTAGAAACAAATGGAACCTCGCACTCTATGGCGTTGCTATCGCCATCTCTGTTGTCTTTTTCATCAAGGCCTATCTGGACTCGTCGAAATTGCCCCAAAAGCGTCAGGAGCTGAGCAAACAGTTCCAGCATGATTATATTTGTCCAAGTTGTGGGCATTTCATGGGTAACCAGTCATACGATATTTTGACTCAAAATGGCAGTTGTCCATACTGCAAGAAAACATTTCATACTTAAAACCCACTATTTCGTGGACTATGTCTATGGGAATTTGGAAGCTGACAAAATAACTCCGAAATTTGCACCCGGAATCAGTTATTAACGTTTAAAACATTTACGATTATGACAGCAAAAGAAACTTGGAAACCAGTAACGATCGGTGGTCTCACTGGTATTTTGATGGGAGCAGGTGCTATGTACGGTGTACAGGCCATCGCTTCAAGTAGTAACGAAGTGGCTTCGGGTGTAGAAGAAGGTCTGAAGGTTGCCACAGTCGACGATTCAATGAGTTTCAGCCAGGCTTTTGAAGCAGCTCGTGCTCAGGTGGGTGCAGGTGGCGTTTTTACTTGGCGTGGCAACATCTTTAATACTTATACTGCTGACGAATGGAAGGCTATTTCGAATGAAGATAAGCATCATTTCGCAGAGCAGGTAAAGCCGGAAGTTCCTGCTTCAGAGGTTGACACAAAACAGGTGGCAGATGTTGAGCCTCAGACTGCTGATGACGATGTGCAGATTGCTCAGGATGTTGAACAGCCTCAGGATCATGATGTAGAGATGAAAAAAGAGTCTGAAGAAAGACCAAATGTACAGGTAACATCTTGGAATGATCTTGCTGAGAGTGATGATGTTCGCATCGTCGGGTTCAAGGATATTGATATGGGCAGAGGCCGCACCATCGCCATGCAAGAGCTTGAGATCAATGGCCAGCGTGTGGCAGTAATCGATGTAGATAAGGATGGCGAGCCTGATTTGGCAATGACAGACCTGAACCACAATCAGCAAATGGACGAAGGCGAGGTGATAGACTTGCATACAGGTGAGGCACTCTCTTTCGAGAACGATGATCCTACAACGGATAATGTTCCAGATTTTGATACCTTTAACGCATAAGTCCTATGTTAGAACAACTGCGCATACAGTGTCCCTCCTGTGGCATCGTTCTTGACGTCAGGAATTCTAAGCACGAAGCCATCAAACGGATCACATGTCCCAATTGTCATAAGCAGTTGGCTGTGGATTTCCAGGAGGAAGAAAAACCAGAGATTCCATTGAAACCGTTGGAAGCACTTTATTATGGTGAGATGCGCATTGACTTGCAGGAAGGTACCAATCAGATACCATTGCCAGCCTGTGATGCTTTGGAAATCAAAGTTGTTCGTTTAAAGGATGGAAATAGCAAATGTCTCGTTCATGCCTTGAATGATGAGCCTGCTGTTCTGGTGAATGAAGAAGCATTGGGAAAAGAGGATGAGGTGGCCTTGTCTATTGGCGATGAAATAAAGATAGGGGAAACTATCTTGACTTATGGCCAACAAGGAAAGGTTTTGCCATCACAACCACCAACACCTCCTGCTCCAAAAACACCCAAACACAGGAGATGGCCTTATGTGGTGATTGCACTTGCAGCGATAGTGGTATGTATGTTCGCTGTCAAACACTTCAACACTAAGAAAGTGGAGAATCCTCTTGTTGAGGTTGCCGATACACCAACATCAAAGCACATAGAGAACAATGATCCTCCATCCAATCCTCCCACTGAAGAGCGACGTCGAGTTAAAAAAGTCGAAGAGGAGGTCGTTAAAGAGGTCGACTATACGAAGCTTTCCCAGTACGATTTGGTACAACTTGCCAACAAGGATGATGCCCGTGCCCAGTATGAACTTGGCAAACGTTATGTCAAAGGTGAAGGCAGCAATACAGTTGTCCTAGGCATCAATTACCTGAAAGAGGCTTCTCGCAATGGTTTATCTGAGGCTCAAGGCACTCTTATTAATGTCATCAACAGACTCCAGCGAAAGGCTGATAACGGTGACAGCATCGCATATCAAATATTAATGTCAATTGATAATCAATGAATCGCAATATCTTATATATAATAATGTGTCTGGTTGCATTGTCAGCCTCAGCGAAGACCTCTTTTCGCACAGCGGAATTAGGACGGTTGGCTCAGGTGTTGGCACTCGACACGGAGATACTGCCAGAGGGCTATAGCCATCCGATGGCAAAGGGTCTCCGCCTGACCGTTCACCAGACAGAACAGACAGTGGACCATATTGGTCTGTATCTGTTCAATGAGGAATTGCGTTCTGTGGGGAAGTCACCCATATTCGACTTTCTCGAACGCTATTTCCTACAATTGAAATATCCCCCTCAATCAAAAAGCATGTCGAACATGATCCGCGATGATCAGTTCAAATTCTTGAATGGGTCTCTCAGTTCAGTAGACAATATCCTGCTGACAGATGGCTTCAGCTATAATTATGATAATCGTCATTATATAGCCACTTGGAATCGCAAGGACTCTACACTGCTCTCAGTATCTTTCCCTGTGGAATATGAACTCATCAGCGGTGAGAATAAGATTGAGGCAGAGGATAACCTACCTTCTGATATCAGAAATACAAAAGTGGAAATTCCTACTGGTAAGCCCGTTGTTAAAAAGGACCACTATCTCTCAAAGGATTTTTCCAACCGTCTGTATCTCTCCAGAGGCGAGTTGGTGCTTAGTGAGAAGCATCCGTTGGAGTCAGCTGCTAATATGATGCTGAGTTTACAAACTGAAGGAAACTTCAATGTCAATATTACCCAATTGTCGTATGGCTTCAAAAAGACAACTTTTGAAGTTCCTTTGAAGCAGTGGATTGCTTTCTGTCAGGATCATGGCTGTGAACTCTACTTTGGTGTAGAGAAGCTGACGAATAAAAACGAAGTGGAATGTGTGGTTATGGCTGTGAATGAAGCAGAGAACTATAATCATGTGCTAACAGCCACAATCTCATCTGACATTCTGGAACCCAAGAGCGGGACCATCGAAGCCCGGCTCTATCCCTATGTACCAATGCATAATGTGTTGACTATGTTTGCATCTTATCATAAGTCTAACCCTAAAACTTTCGTCAGCAAATGAAAAGATTATCAATGATGATATTGCTTTTGTCGATGGTGCTGATGGTGAGTGCCTTAGACAAGCGACAGACGCAGATCAATACAATAAAGAAGAGTAAGGAATATCTCTATAGCGACATCACCATGTCAACCATAGAGAGTGCTGCCTCTCAGGCATTCGATGAGTTGCAGTTGGAAATTATCACCTGGGCTACAGACAGGGCAGACAAAAAGCCTGGTAGTGCTGTTTCTCCTCAAGACATCAACAAGCTCATTGACACCATTATGGTGCGTAGGGCTGATATGTACAGGATATTTGCATACGTCAAGAAAGTGAAGTTGGTACCGCTTTTCAGTGATTGGAATCTGGTGCTGCTGGATAGCCTTGACAGTGATGAAAAAACCTTTAGCGGCCTGCCTGATGGAAGTGATCTTGCTGAAACCTCAAAGCTCAAAGAAGAGTCAAAGGATTCTTTAGCAAAGGATACTGTAGTCAATAAGAAGGTTCTAGCGAAGTTAAGAAACAATTACTTAGGTCGTAAAGGTGGTGTGATAGAACTGATCAAGAAGGCTAAGAACTTCTTTGAGTTGAAGCAAATCATGGAACCCCTGAAACAGAAGGGCGAGATCGTTGACTATGGCAAATATGCCACAGCCAAGAAACCCGAAGACTGTTATCTTATAGTCTATGACCCCGCAGGGAATATTAAAGCCTTGTTGGGAAAAGGAGAAGAGGTGCGCCAGAACCTGAAAACTGGCAAAGAAGACAGCATCATGAACTATCATGGGTGTGGTGCTATATGGTTTACATTAAAGAATTGAAAAATTGAAGAATATGAAAAAGAATATTATAGCTATTGTGGCTTTATTAGCCCTATGTTTGCAGGCCTCAGCCTATAACCAAGTTCGTCTGGTTATCAATGATGGTATTCATAATCAGCAGCTGAAGCAGCGTATGGAGCGGGCTGTGTCTGCTGTGATGACAGAGATTAACCGTTCGCATGAAGCCAACTTGATCAAGTTGAACTTGCCCGATACCTATATTACAAGGGATGCAAAGCTGGATCTGAACAGGCTTTGGGAAAGTGATCATTTCCGTTGTGTAGAAGACGAAATCGTATTACGTGGCCTTACTACTCATACAGGTTATCAGGTGCGTGGCATTCCCCTCATTGTCAATGCTGCCAAAGATGGTGATGAGTTAGGCTATCAGGAGGCTGTCATTAGCTTCGATGAAAGTGGAACGATTACCAGTTTCTACTATACCATCAATCCTGAGATCTATTCCAACCTCCGTAAACAGTGGATGCAGGAGAAGAATCATGAGGTGACAGATTTGAAAGACCGCATGATGGTGTTAGACTATGTGGAGCATTTCCGTACTGCTTACAATCAGAAGGATCTGAATTTCCTGCGCCAGGTGTTTTCTCCCAATGCCTTGATTATCACAGGTAAGGTTATCAAAGTTGGTAAGACAGAGATGCGTCCCAATGGCGATCGTCAGATAGTCTATTCCACACAAAGCAAAAAGCAGTATCTGAAGAATCTAGAAAAGACATTTAAGAATAATGGCTATATCAAAGTCACTTTCGACAATGTGATGATTGTCTCACATCCTACAATCCGAGGTATCTACGGTGTCACCGTTCATCAGAATTGGAAGAGTAGTCGCTATAGTGATGATGGTTATATCTTTATGGTCTGGGATTTCCGCAATCCGGATGAGCCCCAGATACACGTCCGCACTTGGCAACCGGAATTCGTCGATAAAGAGAAAGGCCAGCGCCTTAATCCTAACGACGTCTTCACCCTTGGCGACTTCGACCTATAAGTCGGAGCCGCCTCTTCGATCTTCGAGGCAATGCCTCATAGTTCTTTGACATAGTGACACAGGGATATTCTTATACTTCCTTATCTCCTCAGAGCCGAAACTCTGAGGAATATCGTTGTGTCACTATGATGAGATATGAAATGAATGAAGTAAAAGAAGAATAGATGGAAAGAGTTTATCATTATACGACAATGGATGCATTTTTAAAGTTGATAGAAAGCATTGAGAAATCTTCAGATAAGAAGAGTTTTGTGTTTAGAGCTACAAACATTTTCTTTCTGAATGATCCTCAAGAATTTATCTATGGTCAGGAGGTACTAATGGAAGTGTTGAAAGAGATCGAATATGATAAGCATGTGGAATATGATTTACGTCTTTCGTCACTATTCAGTAATCACAAAGAGAAAACGGAAAAAGAGTGGTTAAAAGAATTGCTCAATGGCATTCATAAACAGAACGAATCTCCTTATGTCATATCCTTTTCTCGAAATATAGATTCATTACCAATGTGGCTTAATTATGGCGATTGTGGTAAAGGTGTCTGTTTGGCTTTTGCTGAGTATCGGAGCAAAGTTATTGCTGATAGTTTTGATCCTAAATCTATAATCAATGCTAAAGTCGAAATATACGATCAATTAGGAACATATGATGTAAGTTATGATTTAAAGAGTTTAGAAAGTAAAGATAATAATCTTAGAAGTGCGCTAGATTCACTTTATGATTATTATCTGAAAAAGATAAAAGTAATTAAGTTAAACGAAATGCAAGAATTACAAATAGGTATGTATCGTGCATTTTCCGAAATAATAGCCCCATATATTAAAACTAAGGACTATGAGGGAGAAAGAGAAGTACGCTTGTCAAAGGTCGTTAACAGAGAAAAAGGTAAGATACTTAGCGAAATCAAGTTCAGATGTAATGCCAGAGGACATATAGTTCCTTATATTGATATTGAGATACCTCAAAAGCAGTTAGATTATGTCAGGATTGGCCCTCTCGCAGATAAAGAACTATCTACAAAGGTTCTTGAGATGATTAAAGCGAAATATAAATTGAAATTTGGTGTTGAGGCTTCCAATGTACAATATCGCGATTATTAAAATGCTATTAGAAGATATGAATAAGATTACTCATATGATAAATAAAGACGGGAATGTTGTAATTGAGGCAGTGTGGGATGTCAATACATATGTGGCTGTATTAGTTCCATATATAATTGGAGACAAATATCATATTAAGAAGAGTTGGATAGACACTTTTGGACTTGATGATTCCAAAGGTATGAAAGAGATTATAATATCAGCTATAACTACTCAAAAAGGTATACATAACGAAGCCCCTTTGGTAGTAGAAAATGACGAATAAGAATGGATGCTCAATGTATGGGAATAAATATTAATAGATATGAGTAAGGTAAATCTATTTTTCATTAGAGGGTTGTTTCTTGTTGTATGCTGGTTCTGTAGTAATACCATTAATGCATATGATTTCGAGGTTGATGGTCTATATTATGGGATTAATAGAGTTGATAAAACCGCTGTTTTTGTAACTGAAGGCAACAATAAATATCAGGGGGATATTACTATTCCACAATCTGTTGTTTTTGAAGGTAAAGAATATAAAGTCAAATCTATTGATAATGTTGCATTTTATCAATGTTATTCATTGAATTCTATAAAATTGCCAGACGGATTGCAGTCTATCTCTCAATTTGCTTTTTATCAGTGTTCTGCTTTATCACGCATTGAAATCCCTAATAGCGTTAATTCTATAGGATTATCAGCTTTTGAGGGTTGCGGGAATTTGTCATATGTTAAACTTCCTATTAGCATATCAACCATTAATGATATGGTTTTCTATAAATGTTCAAAACTGAGTTCAATAATTATACCAGAAGGTGTTACATCAATTGGGTCTGGCGCATTTTATGCTTGTAGTTCTTTGTCTTCCGTCAGTATCCCCACAAGTGTCGTAAATATTGGGGATGGCGCCTTCAATAGTTGTAGAGAGTTGACCAATATAGAGTTTCCTCCAAATCTTGAAAGTATTGGCGCAAGTGCATTCCTGAATTGTAGTAAAATAGAAACTTTAACTATACCTGCTAATCTAAAATTTATTGGGAATAATGCATTTAAAGGTTGCAGTATTTTGACTCTTGTCAAATCTTATATAGAAACGCCTTTTACTATTGATGATACTGTTTTTAAGGGCATCTCTTCATTTGCAAAATTAGAAGTACCCAAGGGAACAAAAGCTAAATATCAAGCATTGTCTGGTTGGATTACTTGTTTCAAGGAAATTGTTGAAATGGATGGGGCTACAGCAACCGCTAGTGGCTTATGTGGAGATAATGTAACTTGGAATTATTACGATTCGGATAATAAACTTGTTATTGGGGGGACAGGGGAAATGTATGATTATTCTAATGGTAATTACCCATGGTATTCATATCGTGCTAATATTAAAACGGTTGTCATAGAAGAAGGTATAACACATATTGGAAACGGTTCTTTCTTCAGTTGTAAAAAGCTGGATTCTGTGACAATCCCTAATAGTGTAAGTTCAATAGGTTCTTTCGCTTTTACTGACTGTGTTAGTATTACCGCTTTGACAGTCCCCAACAGCGTAAATTCTATCGGTGATTATGCTTTTCGTAACTGCAATGCTCTGACTTCTATAACGATTTCCAAAAATGTAAAAACGATAGGAGCTGCTAATCCTTGGGCTGGCTGTAATTTGTCGACAATAAGTGTTGATAAAAGTAATCCTATATATGATTCACGAGATAATTGCAATGCGATTATAAAAACTTCCACAAAAGAGTTGATTGCAGGATGTAATTCTACAACTGTTCCATATGGTATAACTTCTATTGGCGGAAGTGCATTTTCAGGTTGCGATCGTCTGACCTCATTAGTCATTCCTACTAGTGTTACCTCTATTGGTAATAGTGCTTTTATTAATTGTAGTAGTCTAACCTCCATTACTATTCCCAATGGTGTAACATCAATCGGTTCTCAAGCTTTCCAGAGTTGTAGTGGCTTAGCTTCAATAACAATCCCAAACAGCATGACCTCCATTGGTGGGTCTGCTTTCTCTCAGTGCTATAATTTGGTCCTTGTCAAATCATATATAGAGAATCCTTTTAATCTTGATAGTTATGTTTTCTACCAGATATCATCTTCAGCAAAATTGGAAGTTCCTAATGGAACGAAAAATAAATATCAAGTATCAGGATGGTCTAATTATTTTAAGGAAATTGTCGAGTTTGGTAATTCTACAACCTATAACTTGTCGATTACTTCATCAGGCAATGGCTCTGTTTCCTATAACAGCACGACCATTCGAAGTAAGACAAGTTCGTTTACAGTAAATGCAGGTTCCTCAGCCACGATTACCTTCTCGCCTGATAATGGATATCGGATTAAGAGCGTAAAAGTGAATGGTTCGACCGTTTCTGTTGGCAATAACCAGTACACGATTAGTAGTATCAATGCTAACACGACAGTCGGCGTGGAGTTCGAGGCAATCCCGGTCACTACTTATACTTTGTCAATTAAGGTGTCAGGTAATGGTTCTGCTACTTATGATGGAACTGCGATTAGGGAAGAGACAAAAACGTTTACGGTAGCAGAAGGTGCTAACGCAATAATTACAATCTCTCCAGATGATGGATATAAGGTTAATATTGCGAAAATAAATGGTAATCATACATCTAATTTGAATAATAATGTGTTGACCTTTAGCAATATTAAAAATAATTTGACAGTTGAACTGGAGTTCTTGGCAATACCAACTTACACATTGTCAATCAAGTCAACGGGTAATGGCTCGGCTTCATACAATGGTACGACAATACGAAATAAGACGAGCAATTTTACGTTGTATCAAGGCAAATCTGCAACAATCTCCTTCTCTCCAGATAATGGATATAGGATAAAGAGCGTAAAGGTAAATAATTCAACCGTTACAGTCTCGAATAACCAGTATACAGTTAGTGACATCAGAAAGAATACCACTTTAGAAGTTGAATTTGAGGCCATCCCATCAACAACATATACGCTGTCGATTACTGCATCTGGTAATGGCTCTGCATCGTATGATGGAACAACGATTAGGGGTAAGACTTCTTCATTCACTGTAAATGAAGGAACAGCAGTGAAGATTTCTATCACACCAGATAATGGCTATAGAATAAAGAGTGTAGAGGAAAACAATACTGTAGTGACATCCTACGTATCAAATGGTATTTATACGATTAATAGCCTGAGTAGGAACACAACGGTAGAGGTGGAGTTTGAGGAGATTTTGCAGGCATTCTCTGCTGATGACGTCAATTATACGGTTGTGTCTGTAGATGAACGGACAATCCATTTGGCAAAGGGTAACTATGGAATAATGCTGGTGGTGCCTGCCAATGTGAGCTATCAGGATGCGGAATGGACTGTGACGGGAATTGATAATGGAGCATTGGCCAATAATATCGATTTGGCTGCTATAATTTGGCATCCTGAGGTGGTGTTTACAGAACAAGTGAGCAATCCGAATCTGTTGCTATATGTGAACCATACTCAGTATGCGCCAAGCAACATTAAGAATGTAGTGGTAAATGGTAATGCCACTAGCATTACACTGACGGATGCTGCCAGTGGTAATAACTTCTATTGTCCGCAGGCGTTTACAGCCCAGAAGATAAGCTATACCCATAATTACGGGATGCAGACTGGCATCGGTGAGGCTATGGGGTGGGAGACTATCGCATTGCCTTTCGATGTGCAGAAAGTAACCCATGAGAGTAAGGGCGAGATCGTTTCGTTTGCCAATTGGAGGAGTGGGGATGCGAAGAAGCCCTTCTGGCTGATGCAGTTATCTGCTAGTGGATGGACAATGGCTATGGGCATAAAGGCCAATACACCTTATATTATTAGTATGCCCAATAATCAGCAATATATAGCGGGATTCTTGTTGAATGGCAGAGTAACGTTTTCAGCAGAGAATGTCAATGTTCCCAAGACGGAGAATTTGACAATAGCCAACTATAGTGATAGGACTTTCGTGCCAGCATTCTCAAGTATGGAGGAGAGTAATAATGTTTTGGCTCTGAATGTTGTTAATGATATTGAACGTGTTACAGGAGGTTCGATAGAGGGAAGTACCTTTGAACGAAATCTGCGACCTGTACATCCTTTCGAGGCTTATATGACTTTAACGTCTTCCACACGATCTATTGGCATCGGTGAGGGTATGGCAACAGGCATCATGGAGCTAATAAGTGTATTGTCAGATGAAGGTATTTTGAGAATATATAACCTCAACGGCCAGCTCATAAAGATAGAAGAGGGGAGAAGTTTGGAAGACGCAGTTAGAAATCTGCCAGCTGGTATCTACGTTGTTAACGGAAAGAAAGTAATAATTAAGTAGTAGCAATAACAGATATGAATAAGGTAAAACTTATTTCCATTAGAGTTCTTTTGTTGATAGCATGCTTATTCTATAGCAATGCCATCATGGCTTATGACTTTAAAGTAAATGGATTGTGTTACAAAATCCTCTCAGAATCAAATCATACTGTTGAATTAACGTGGGAAGCTGTTGGGAAAGGCTATGAAGGTGAAATTGTTGTTCCTAATAAAGTATCTTATGGGTCAAAAACATATAATGTAATCGGTATAGGGAAATGTGCTTTTGTTAAAGTAAAAGACCTTGATAATAAGGGGGCGTGCAATAATTGGGATCGCAATAATAATCTAACAAAAGTTGTTCTTTCCTCTGATATCTCTTATGTCGATGATTATTCATTCGCTGAATGTGTCACTTTAGATGATGTGGTTTTCCCTTCAAAACTAACATCAATAGGAAATGAAGCCTTTTATGCATGTCATAGCATTTCTGATATAGACTTATCAGCAACCGAGACTGTTTCAATTGGAGAAATGTCTTTTGGTTCTTGCCCTAATTTAAAAAAAATAAGCTTCCCAAGTACAATTCAAACTATTGGAGAATATGTATTTGCGAGTTCTTCTTCACTTACCACAATACAAGTAGACGCATCAAATCCATACCTTTGTGTAAATGATAATGTGATTTATAACAAGAATATGACTTCTGTTCTAGTTTGTGCTCCAGGTAAAAGTGGTGAATATACTATTTCAGAGGGAGTTAAAACAATTGCTAATACAGCATTTCAAGGATGCAGGAATCTGAGAAAAATCAATTTTCCTCAAACAGTTACATATATCGGAAAAGATGCTTTTCAAAGATGTACCGGATTACAAGAGATATCTCTTCCAGATGGAATACAAGAGATACAATTAGGCGCTTTTCGGGAATGTCTTTTAAAATCAATAACACTTCCTAGTTCATTAACATATATTGGGTCTGAGGCATTTTGTTGCGAACCATTAGAAAAGATAGTGTCTCTTATTACTAATCCATTCCCAATTGACAAATATGTTTTTGGTTCAGAGGACTATAATAATATTTACAACAGAGCTACTGTTAATGTGCCTCTAGGAAGCTTGTCTAAGTATCAGCAAACCGAAGGTTGGAATCTATTCAAGAATATCTTCGAAACCAAACCAACTTATACTTTATCAATTAAGACAATAGGTAACGGCTCTGCATCGTATGATGGAACAACGATTAGGGGTAAGACTTCATCATTTACAATTAATGAAGGGACAACAGTGAAGATTTCTATCACACCAGATAACGGCTATCGGATTAAGAGTGTAAAGGAAAACAATACTGTAGTAACATCATACGTCTCAAATGGCATTTATTCGATTAATAGCCTAAGTAGGAACACAACGTTAGAAGTGGAGTTTGAGGCAATTCCTCCGAAAACCTATACCTTGGCAATAACCGCCTCAGATAATGGTTCTGCATCATATAGTGGTACGACTATTCGTAGCAAAACGAGTTCTTTTACAGTTAACGAAGGATCTTCAGCGACGATTTCCTTTACTCCTGATGATGGATATCAAATCAAGTCGGTTAAGGTTAATGGTTCTATCGTATCAGTAACAAACAGCCAATATACAATCAGTAGTATCAGTGGCAACACGTCCGTTGAGGTAGAATTTGAGGCCATCCCCCAAACAACCTGTATTGTATCTATAAAGGCCTCTGGTAATGGCTCTGTTTCATATAATGGTGAAACAATACGAAATGAGACAAAGAATTATACAGTAAATATTGGAACGAGTATTACTGTCTATTTTCATGCAGATGAAGGATATAGACTTAAAAGTCTGAGAGTTAATAACATAAGTATATCTGGTAATCAATATTGTACAACTACAATCAATAGAAACACAACTATTGAGGTTGAGTATGAGGCTATACCCACAACCAATTATACGTTGTCTATTACAGCTACTGGAAATGGCTCAGTTTCGTATGAGGGCTCGACAATTAGAAGTAGAACGAGTTCATTTAAAGTGAATGAAGGCTCGAATGCGACACTATCAATTAGCCCAGATAACGGGAATCGGTTGAAGAGCGTTAAGATTAATGATTCTGATGTTACGAACATTGTGTCTAACAATTCGTATACCATCAGCAATATAAGCAAAGACACCTCCGTAGAAGTGGAGTTTGCAGAAGAGTTGAAGAGTTTTATGAGTGACGGTATTAGCTATTCGGTTTCTTCTTACGATGACAAGACTATTATTGTAGTGGGAGGTGATTTTGGAAGGGTGCTTGATGTGCCAGCAACTATTTCATATCAAGATCATAATTGGAAAGTGATTGGTATTGATAATGTAGCACTTATAGGCCATCCGGAATTAGCTGCAATTATCTGGAATCCAACTGCAGGGTTTACACTAGATGTCAGCAATCCCAACTTATTGCTATATGTGACATCTGCAAACTATGCCCCATCTTCGATCACAAATGTTATTGTCAATAATACGGCAGAAAAAATCATTCTTACGGACGCATCAAGTGGAAATGATTTTTATTGCCCAAAGGCCTTCACGGCAAATAGTATTAATTATACGCATAACTATGTGATGACAACGGGAATCGGTGAATCAAGGGGATGGGAGACAATAGCTTTACCATTCGATGTGCAAAAGATCATTCACTCAGGCAAGGGAGAGATAACGCCATTTGTCAATTGGAAGAGTGACGACAGTAAGAAGCCTTTCTGGCTTATGACTTATGGAAATAATGGTTGGACAGAAGCCAATAGCATCAAAGCGAATACACCTTATATAATAAGTATGCCTAACCATCAAAATTATAAGTCAGATTTTAGATTGAGTGGTAGTGTTACTTTCTCTGCTGAAAATATAACGGTTTCAAAGTCAGATGATTATCAGACGGGTAGTTATAATGGAAACACGTTCGTGCCAAACTTTGCCAATATAGATAATAGTGGTTATTATACTCTTAATGTTAATAATGACTATGTGACATATAGTGGGGGCTCTGCTGAAGGAAGCAGATTTGTGGTTAATCTGAGACCCGTACATCCTTTCGAGGCCTATATGACTTCAACATCATCCACACGATCCATTGGCATCGATGAAGGTATGGCGACAGGTATCATGGAGCTGATAAGTGCTATTTCGGACGATGGCGTATTGAAAATCTATAACCTCAACGGACAGCTTGTAAAAATAGAAGAGGGTGGGTGCTTGGATGAGGTTATGAAGAATCTGCCTGCTGGTGTATATATTGTAAACGGAAAGAAAATGATTATAAGATGAAGAAGAAAAGATTATTGCTGATAGCTATTAGACTAGTCATACCTTTGATGAGTATGGCCCAGACAAAGTATGTTCAGATCACTAAGTTTGAGAAAAACTATACGAGCCTGAAAGCCAGTTTTTCTCCTGTAAAAGATAATGCAGGTGAAGAATGTGCTATGATTCGGTTTTGGTATAGTGGATCTGACTATATCATTGAGCCCAATATGGGTTATCTGAAGATAGAAAATTATCCGGGAGAAACCAGAATGTGGGTGCCAAAAGGGACGAGAAGAATAACGATAAGGCATAATGATGATATGCCCTTACGAGATTATAATATACCAATAAAGATAGAATCGAAAGTGGCTTATGATGCAGAGGTTGAACTCGTTACGGTGCAGCCACCTCGTAAGAATCAAGTATATATTGGTGCAGGCTATAACATCATGTCGTTATCTGGGCCTTCAATAGCCATTGGCGCTAATCTGAATCATCATCAGATAGAATTAGGGGCCGTGTATGGATTGAATAAGAGTGATGATCTTTTCTTCTATGATACTAATGATAATTTGAAGGCGGGCTATAATTATAATGCCATCAAGGCAGGACTTACATATGGGTATGAATTTCCTGTGTCGGACTTCTTCTATATTACGCCAATGGCAGGTGTCTCGTATCTTGCCTATCTGGGCAGTGAGGCATCAAGCAGCACTAAAGGTACGGATTATAAGAATGCCAATTCGCTTTCGGCTGGCGGAGGCGTAAGATTGTCTGTCGCATTTGGCAAACAATTCAGGCTTTGTATTACACCTGAATACTATGCGGCTGTGTATAAGGACAAGAACTGTAAACTCTTAAGTTCGCATGATGATAATATCAAGAACTGGAATACAGGTTTTAATTTGAATGTTGGATTATTGGTATATTTCTAAATGAATAAGGATATGAAAAAGTATAGTATATTTGTTTTATGGGCCCTGTTGACAGTTGCCTGTGGCGGTGGAGATGATTCTGAAGAAATCACGATTAAAAAAGACCAGATTAGTATTGCGCAGAATCTGGAATTGTTGGGTGATGGTGAGGCAAAGGAAATGCCTATCAAAGCTACTTGTAATTGGAACCTTACAAAAGACGCAGACTGGCTAACTGTGACGCCGATGTCTGGCGATAAAGACACGAGGTCTATTTTGGTATCTGCCAGCAAGAACTCGACAGGAGTTAACCGAACAGCAATCTTGACGATTAGCGGAGGCGATGCTCAAACACAGCGTGTTGTGGTAACTCAGCTAAAGTCTTCTGATAGTCAGAATCCCTCCTCTTCAGGTGAGCCTAGTGCAGGAGATAACCTTCCACCATCTTAAAGGTTCCCTTTTTACTACACTTTTATTTCATACTTTTAAACGGGTATTTCACATACAGATACCCGTTTTTTACATTCTTCAGTTGACAGTTGACAGTTTCCAAAATTTGAGATTCAAGGGGTAGACTTCACTTTTTTCTTCTGAAAATTTGGGACTTTTGAATAATGTTCGTATCTTTGCAACGAAAAAGAGGGAAACAATAATTAAAGTTTTATGGATAATTATCAGACAGACACTTACAAAAAGATACATTTTGCAGTAATGGCCATCGAGGCTAGTGCAAAGAAGGCGCATCTTTCTGGTAAGGAGATGCACGATCGTCTGAAGCGTCAGGGCTTAATCCATAAACGCCTATTGCGTCACTATGAGCAATTGCATACCCAAAGTCTCGACTGGGTCGTTGATGACACCCTTGAAACACTGCATAATTGGGAACAAGAAGAAAAGGAGAACGGAGCATGTTGACATTGTATCATGGTTCACAAGTGTCAGTTCCTCAGCCGAATGCGAAGGCTGGCAGGAAGAACCTGGACTTCGGCCCTGGATTCTACCTGACGAAGATAAGAAAGCAGGCTGAGGATTGGGCTGTCGTAATGGCTGGTCGAAAGAGTCGAAATGCGGAGGCTGTGTTAAACACTTTTCAATTCGATATGGATCAGGCTGTAGCTGATGACGTTCGAATCAAGTCGTTTCCTACTTATGATTTAGAGTGGCTAGACTATGTTGTTGCTTGTCGTCGAGGCAAAGATTATTCTGACGAATACGATGTTGTTGAAGGTGGTGTTGCCAATGACAATGTAATCGACACAGTTGAAGACTACGAAAAAGGTATTATTACGGCAGACCAAGCGTTGGGACAACTCAAATTTAAGAAGGTAAACCACCAGCTATGCATTCTAAACCAGGAAGTGATTGATAAATACCTGACGTTTGTTGAGAGTGTTGTTTTGAAGTCAGAGGAGGGCGAACTATGAGAGATGCAGTACTTTGGAGGAAACAGAGCCATATTATTATGTTGCTGGCCGAAGTTCTTAATATTGAAGCCGAGCAAGCATTAGATCTGTTCTATTCAACAAGGACCTATCAGTTGTTGTCAAATCCGAAATACGGTTTGCAACTTATGAGCGATCAGTATATTGTCGATGATGTCCTAAAGGAGTTGAAGTAACATTTTGTGCTTGGATTAAAGAAAAATAGTATGATAAAACAATATTTCATCCTCAATGTCTTGTAATGTTTAACCGAGTGGCGCAGCAAGAGACTGCGACCTCTCATAACATTACAGACATTATGAGTAAAAGTAGAAAAAAAACACCAGTCAGTACATGGTGTTGTTGTAAATCGCAAAAACAAGGCAAGCAATTCTGCCATCGTATGTTTCGCCGTCAAGAACGGGTAATGATTCATAAGAATCAGTTTGAAAGACTTCCTTGTCGACAATGGGAGATAGTAAGTCAGTGGGATTTAGGCGGTGACGGAAAATGCTATTATCGTGGAGATCCTACTGAAGAATGGTTTGTCAAATTAATGCGTAAATGAGAATGGAAAGGGTCTGATTCTAATTTGAATGTTGGAATATTAGCTAAATCGGAGTATGTTCAGTCAATTAGGACGGTCAAATCAGTCAGCTGAATGAGGCGATTTTGAACTGAAATCGACAAGAATTGGTCTTAAAACAACCTTTTCGTCGGAGCAAATTCAGTCAA
>JAEEGJ010016176.1_pt1 | contig 17209 bp, 13 predicted proteins | sample 8958761 | NCBI WGS metagenome assembly JAEEGJ01 (sample SAMN16246546, study PRJNA631951) | gut metagenome | biome: gut microbiome; feature: rumen; material: RS-attached | host: Bos | place: Iran: Karaj | collected 2018-10 | reverse complement strand
CGGCGTATTCGACATCGATAACCTCGGCTACTACGGCCGCGCCTCGGGCGATTACTCCGTGACCGACCAAGTCATGATTTCACTCGGTTACGACCACTTTGGCGGCAAGCGCGGACAACTCGCCGGCTACAAGAAAAACCGCGAAATCTGGGCGAAAGCGAAGTACTACTTCTAAAAAAGGAGCCTAAAATTAAAAGAATGGAGCGCAAAAGCTCCATTTTTTTTGAGCCCCTGAAAAAAGTATGTTTTTTCTAAGATTTTTAGTGTATATTTAAGTCTTAGAAACGTTTAAAAATCAGGAGGGCTCATGAGCAACCTGTTATCAAAAACCAAGTTTGTACCAGTCACCATTTTGACGGCGCTCCTTTCGCTTGTGGGATGTGGCGATTCTGGGAGTTCTTCGAGTTCCGAGCGTCATTCGATCAACAACAAGACCATTTCCGGTATCTCGCAAAAGGGACCGTTTATTGCAGGCGCATCCGTTACCGTACAAGAACTGGACGGAGTATCGCTTTTGCAGACGGGCAACAGTTTCAAGGGAACCACCCGGAATGACAAGGGCGAATATTCCATTGCAAGCGTAGACCTTGCGTCGCAATACGCACTTGTCGAAGTAAACGGCTACTACCGCAACGAAGTAACTGGGGAAAATTCAAAAAGTCCTATCGTCATGACGGCACTCGTGGATCTTTCTGACCGAGACAATGCGAACGTCAATATTTTCACCCACCTGGAAGTCGCGCGCGTTACAAAATTGGCTCTCGAAGCCGTTGCCAAGGAAAAGGCTCTCCGCGATTCCGTATTGGCGGTTCTTGATTCAGCATCCCTGGCAGATTCGCTCAAAATCTATAAAGACGTGCCTTCGGAAAATCCGCACTTTATTGCAGCAAAACGTCAAGCACACCGCGAATTGCTTGCTTCGTTCGGATTCATAGGAGACATCGAGGCTTCCGAAGATCTTGATATTTTCGGTAAAGGTGACGGTGCAGCGGCGTTGCTTGCACTTAGCGTCATTGTGCTGGGAGACCTGAGCGAAAGTCAATTTACGGAACGCATGGCCCGCTTGACTAGCTATCTCGAGAACGGGGTTTTCTATGACAAGGGACTGATGGGCGAAATGGCGGAATGGGCCGCGAGGGCCGACCTGGATTCGATTCGCAAGAACATGGAAGCCTGGGGCGAGACCGTTCCGGATTTCGAACGTTTTGTGAGAATGTTCTGGAACAAGGCTCTCGAACTTGGCGATTGCACCAAGGATGGCGAACTTGTTGATAATGGCAACTGGGTTTGCGACGACGGGGCTTTCCGTGCAGCGACCAATTTCGAAAGGATTTTCCTGAATAAGGGCTGCACCAGCTACAACCGTGATGAGTCCGTGAAACCTAAAGGAATCCAGTCTTACTACAAGTGTGAAGATTCCGGCTGGGTCGTTGACGTGGAAAAAAATACCGGAACGCTGAAAGATTCCCGCGACAAGGAAAAATACAAGACCATCACTATCGGAAACCAGGTGTGGATGAAAGAAAACCTGCGCTATGAGGCGGAAAAAGGCGAGCGAATTTGTTTAGACGGCGATGAGGATTGTTCGAAATACGGAAGTTTTTACGACTGGAAGACCGCCCAAGAGGCATGTCCCGAGGGCTGGCACCTGCCTTCTATAGATGATTGGGATACGCTGTCCATATTCGTCACGACGCATGATCCTTCCGGAGTCATAGACAGCCTTTCGGAATTGTACAAAATGGATGGTAGGGATCTGGCACAAATTTTACTCAGGTCCAAAACCGAAAGGGACGAGGATGAGCGTTTCGAATATTACGATACTTATGGATTCTCCGAGATTTCCACTCCCATAGGAATCGACCACGGTCCTACATTCTGGGTATCGAATTGGGGCTTCAGCTGGGACGATGGTGAAGAATCTGGCACAGGATTGGCCGAGTTCTACAAAAAGTGCAAAAACAAAAAAATCGTCCAAGTCGTCATAGATTATAACGGTTTCAATGAGGAATGTGACTGGTATGCCTATGAAGATGCTCCACATGATGTAGACTTCCGCTATGTTCGTGTGGGAATGCCTACGATGCCGAACGGATACGGCGAGGACCCCGGTGCCGACCACAGCGTCCGTTGCTTGAAGGACTAACCCGCATATTCAATCCCGCAATTTAAAGCGACTATAAAGCGACCGTTCAACCGGCCGCTTTTTTATAGCTTATCCTAAGCCCATTCGGATTTTCACAAATCTATTTGGAGTAGAATTTTAGCGGTGAATTTTCTCAATTTGCCGCGCGATGAAAGCTGTTCCTAAAAAAGATGCAGATTTAGAACAGGTTCAAGAACCAATCTGCAAAAATCCCTATTCCGCGTTCACGATGCGGCGTGTATTTTGTATCGGCATTGTTATCGCCGTTTTGTTGCACGTGGGCTTTTACGCCTGGGGATTCTTGAAGCGAACGCAGGTGGTTACCACCCGCGAAGACGCCGAGGTGATTCACGTGGAGCGCCTATTGCTCCAGCCGCCTCCGCCCCCGCCCGAAGTCAAGAAAATCGTAAAGAAGGTGGTTCGCGCAAAGATTATCCCGAACATCGTGCAAGATACCGTGCCGGAACCCGAACCGGAGCCAGAGCCGGAACCGATTGTGGTTACGGACGCGGAACCTGTCGTAGAGGCGCCTGCAGAACCTGTGGCACCGCCCCCGCCGCCACCACCTCCACCACCGCCGAAGCCTTCGAAGGATTCGCTGATGAAGGTGACGAAGGCCTACCTTATCGGGCTTTCCAAGGCGTTCGAAAAGCAGAAGGACTACCCCGCAACGGCCCGCCGCCTAAAACAAGAAGGCACCGTGCGTGTGCAGTTCACCGTCGCAAAGGACGGAAGCATCAGCGGAGCAACCGTATCAAAGCCGTGTCCGTATTCTTCGCTGAACGAAAGTGCGCTTGCCGCCGTGCAGGCAGTGCCAAAGTTCGATCCGATTCCAGCGGTGCTTGGAAAAGAAACATGGAAAATGGAGATACCGATTAAATACAATCTGCATTAAAAGGAGATGCCCGCCTTCGCGGGCATGACAAAGCAACAAGACATTTACATACAACCTAAAACAGGAACACAATGAACTACATCTTAGACTTTATTCAACAGGGCGGCGTTATCGCCTACGTACTCGTGGCGATGAATTTCGTCGGCTATTCCATCATCGTATGGAAAATCATCTCGCTGATTCTCTTCAACAGGAGCATCCGCAAGCGCCTTCCGTCTAAAATTCTGCATCGCGTGGTGAGCCACAATACCGACCACCACATCATCATGGAAAGCATCCGCACCGAAATCGCGCTCGCTTTCTCGCCGCTGCAAAAAGGCATGACTACGATTGAAAACATCGCGAGCATTTCTCCGCTGCTCGGCCTTTTGGGTACGGTGTTCGGCATTTTCAACGCCTTCAGCGTTATCGCCGTTTCGGGTCTTTCAGACGCAGGCGCATTCGCTACGGGCATCAAGCTAGCCCTCATTACGACGGTGATTGGCCTCGTGGTTGCCATTCCGCATGTGATCGCATTCAACTACCTGAACGCAAGCATGGAATCGGAACAGGACAACGTTGAAAACGATGTACTCTTGCAGCTCGGCCGCATTCTCAAGGAAAAGGACCACCTCCGTTCCCAAAACGAGGATGCATAAATGGCCAAGCGAACTCGCCGAATCCGCCCCGACATGACGCCGCTCATCGACTGCGTCTTCTTGCTGCTGGTGTTCTTTCTGGTGACATCGGTATTCAAGCAAGACGAATCGGTGCTCAAGCTGATTCTGCCCGAAACGCAGACCGAAACCAAGCGCGACACGCCCGAAGGCCTGTACATTGAGCTTTCCGAAACGGAACTCGCCTTTAACGGCCAGCGCGGCACCCCCGACGAACTCCGCGAAAAGGCAGCAATGGTGCAGAATAAGAAATCCCCTGTCGCCATCAAGATCGACAAGGGAACCACTTACGAACGCATCGCCGTCATCCTTGATATTTTACAGGTGCAAAAACTGTACAATATCCAGCTGATTAACGAGATGGAAAGCGCGGAATAAAGCCACTTGCGGCATTCTTCTGCCGCAGGGTTTTATACGCGGCCCGCGAACTGGTTCGTAAACAGCAACAGCCCCGAAATAAAGATAATGACACCGCCTGCGAGAGTCGCGATGGTGTATATTTTTGTCGCGATACGGGTGTGGGCACTTCCCTTGTCAATTCCCTTGCGGAATGCAACAGCCGCAATACCGAAGGCCACATTCGTAATCGTCATGCCAATGCAAATGACAAGCGCGCCCAAGAGCGAAAGCGCCACCATCGAATTCAGCAGGCAGAAAAGCACAATCAGCGCCACAGCCGGACAAGGCACAATTCCCGTAACGGCGGCAACACCCAAGATTTCACGCCAGCGGGCAATCGGCGGCAATTTAGACTCCGCAACAGCCCCCTCCGCAGACTCCATCCAAGCACAACATCCGCAGCCCTTGTGCGACTTGAACACATCACGAATCGCTAGCACCACCAGCAACACACCCGTCAGCATAATCAGCGCATAGCTTGCCCGCTCGATTCCAATGCGTCCCGTCTCAAACGCCGAAAATACCGTCGCCTTGAAAATCGCATACAGAATCAGCAGCAAGAGAACAGCACTCATCGTGTGCGTCACCGTAATGCCTGCGCCAAGCGCAACGCCCTGCCGCCAGCGACCACGACGCGCAATAAAATATCCGACCACAATCGACTTTCCATGTCCGGGGCCAAGCGCATGCAACATGCCGTACACAAGGCAAATCGCAAGGAACTTCCAGATGGCATTCCAATCGCCGTTTTTCATCGCCGAAATCGTCGCCGTCAACTTTTCACGAAGAACCTTCTGCTCCTCCGCAATCACCGTATAAAGCGACCGCGATTTTTCTACCGGTTTTTCAGGCACTACAGCAGATTCCGCAGCAACCTCCGGCGCAACCGATTTGACAGTCACCTCCGTCGCAGCCGGCGCATCCGAAGCGCCTCCCACATCAAAACGCTTTTTCTTGACCGCTGCCGAAGCCGCCACCGCTATCAAAAGAACCAGCAAAAACACAATGGACTTTTTCATAAAACCCCAGCCATCACTTCTTATACCTTAAAAAAAGACCTTCCGTATCGCTTCTGAAAGCACGGAATAACGTGAGCCCGCGAACCTCGTCAGGAAAGAACTCGACATCGAGCCCATCAGGAGCATCGACATCCGCATTTTCCATATCGGTCGTCATCTGGATATAATTCGTCTGATCACTGACCACAATCACAAGCATCGTGTATTCCGATGTTGCCGGAATAGAATAAGCCACCTTAAAATCCAGCACCAATTTTCCATTTTTCATAGCCGCCGAAAACCCTTCGATTTTCTGTGCCGGAGCGAACTTACTTTCAACCGTCACATAGTTAAAATAGCCGCTTTGCTTCAAAGGGTCAAGCACGAGTTTTTTTATTTCGTTGGCCTCTTTCCCCGTGATTTTACCATCACCGTCGGCATCAGCAGAGGCAGCCATCGCCGCACTGTACACCTCGTCAAAGACCCAATGATTCTGGACCCCCGTAAAGGCATCTTGACTGAACAAGGCCTTAATAGATACGTCGGCAAATACGTGCGGGTGCGCCTCGGCCATGACAACAAAGCCGACTAGCAACAGCAATATATACGACAATCGCATCCGCAAGATTATCCCTCAATTTCAATCTAAATATAAAAGAAAATTTTACCTTTTTTTATTCATTTTTCGTAAAAAATCCATATATATATAGAACTAGTTGTTTTTATATTTTCCGCTCGTCTCTAGTTTGGGCCCTCGCATGATTCGTTTTTTTGTTGCCGTTCTTGTCGCTGCTTCGTTATCGCACGCAATCACCTCTATCCCGATTAACGGAATCAAGGCTTCAGCAACACTACCCGACATTGGCCAGACGACGTACAGACCCGAAAATATGGTCATGAAAAAACATGTGCACCCGTTTTTTCAGGTTTGGGGAGCCAAGTACAAAAACAAGCCCATCACCCTGGAATTCCTGGTAGAAGCCCAGCGACTTGACCTTATCACCATTTATAACGGTTTTTTGCGGGATTCTTCGGCTTACACGAATTACAGCCTAGCAAAGACCATCAAGATTTACCAGAACACCACCGACAACCTGATCAAGGTGCATACGCTCGCCAAGCCCAATTGGCGCGGGCACAAAGATCCCCTTGCCGACGTAATCGTGTTCGAAAAGCCGCTCAAGAACGTATTCAAGATTATCATCGAGATCGAAGACATTTACCCAGGCAAGCTCTACCAGGATGTATGCATCGCCTTGATCAAATTCTGGGGATTCACCCGCCTGCCGCACAAGCCCAACTTTGCGCAGCTGACCGACGTGCGCGACGGACAGACCTACAGAACCATCAGCGTGGGCGACCACATTTGGATGGCCCAGGATTTGCGCTACAAGACAAGCGGTAGCCGCCCATTTACCGATGCCAACAGGCCCAATGTAAAGATCCCGACGGATGCAGGCCTGGAATACCCCACCGCCGACATCGAATACAATATTTGCCCAGAAGGCTGGCGTCTCCCGACCCAGACAGAATTTGCAAATCTGCTGACAGACCTTTCGCCTACGGCCTCTTACGACGACCTTTTTTCGACCGCCTACCGCAAGCCGCGCTATTCCATTCACCAAATTGGAAAACTGAGCGGTTCGCAGTCATACTCTACCGACGCCGAAATCTTTTTCTACCCCACGAACGCCTACGGCATGAACTTTTCGACCCTCACCCGCCGCTATTACGATAGCGAATGCACCGAAGAAACCGGCGAGACTTACGCATTCGGTTCTTACTGGACCGTCGATTCCAAGGAAATTCCGCTTTGGCCCGACGAATTCGGCAACGTAGAAGTCAAGCAACTCAGGCATTACCGCTTTGGCGGCACCGACTACTGCGAAGCGATGCTCTGCCACGAAGACTATCACTTTGTACGCTGCATTAAAGACGACGGATACACGCCGCCGACCTATACAGATTCGGAAACTCCGGACACAGGTTTTACAGATTCCGTAAATGAATAAACGAATTTTCAATTTTTGAAAAAGATTGAATTTTTGTAAAAACAGAAAATTTGGCGATTCTGCAAAGAATTCGCCATTTTTTGATTTTGGCACGCGTTTTGCTTTTATGGCACCGAAAACAAAAACATAATAGGAGATTGCCATGAGCAACGAATACAGATTAAAAGCTATCAAGGAAATCGCCAGCGAAAACGCCGGCGCTAACCTCCCCGCAGCACCCGCAAACATCGACTTCTACGGCGAAGACGTCTTCAACGCCGAGGCCATGCGCGCATATCTTCCCAAGGACATTTGCAAGAAGCTCTTCGCCACCATCGACGGCGGCGCACCGCTTGATCCGAGCATCGCTGGCGAAGTTGCCCACGCCATGAAAAAGTGGGCTATCGACCGCGGCGCCACCCACTTTACACACTGGTTCCAGCCTCTTACCGGTTCCACCGCCGAAAAGCACGACTCCTTCCTCGAACCCGAAGACGGCAAGGCTATCCTCGCCTTCAGCGGCAAGAACCTGATCGTCGGTGAACCGGACGCCTCTTCTTTCCCGAGCGGCGGCCTCCGTTCTACTTTTGAAGCCCGTGGCTATACCGCCTGGGACCCGACCTCTCCGGCCTTCATCAAGCGTCACGGCAACGGTGCTACGCTCTGCATCCCGACCGCTTTCTGTAGCTATACTGGCGAAGCCTTGGACAAGAAGACTCCGCTGCTCCGCTCCATTCAGGCCCTGCAGAAGTCCGCCGACCGCCTTATGGGCCTCTTCGGCGTTGCCCAGCAGAAGGTCACCGTCACTCTCGGTGCCGAACAGGAATACTTCCTGATCGACAAGCGTTTCTACCTGCAGCGTCCGGACCTGTACCAGGCCGGTCGCACTCTGTTTGGCGCCGCTCCGGCAAAGCACCAGCAGATGGAAGACCACTACTTCGGTAGCATTCCGGCACGCATCATCAACTTCATGAACGATGTGGAAAAGGAACTCTGGAAGCTCGGCATTCCGGCCAAGACCCGCCACAACGAAGTTGCCCCGGCCCAGTTCGAACTTGCCCCGATGTTCGAAGAAGTGAACCTCGCTTGCGACCACAACATGCAGATTATGGAAGTGCTCCGCCAGGTCGCTGACCGCCACGGCCTCGTTTGCCTGCTCCACGAAAAGCCGTTTGCAGGCATCAACGGTTCCGGTAAGCACAACAACTGGTCTGTGAACTACGGTAAGACCAACCTGTTGAACCCGGGCAAGGACCCGCACCAGAACGCCATCTTCCTCACCACGCTCTGCGCCGTGATTTACGCTGTCGACACCCACGCCGACCTGCTCCGTATGGCTGTTGCAAGTGCCGGTAACGACCACCGTCTCGGTGCCAACGAAGCTCCTCCGGCAATCATCTCTATGTACCTCGGCGACCAGCTCGCCGACGTTATCGACCAGCTTGAAAAGGGCGATCCGAAGTCCAGCAAGCAGGCCGGTGCACTGAAGCTCGGTTCCGACACTCTCCCGCCGCTCCCCCGCGACGCTACCGACCGTAACCGTACTTCTCCGTTCGCCTTCACCGGCAACAAGTTCGAATTCCGCGCTCCGGGTTCCAGCCAGAGCTGCTCCGAACCGAACGTCATCCTCAACACGATCGTTGCCGAAGCCTTCGACCTCATCGCCGACAAGATGCAGAGCGTTCCGGCCGACAAGTTCCACGAAGAACTGCAGAACCTGTTGCAGAAGATCGTGAAGGAACACAAGCGCGTTATCTTCAACGGCAACGGCTACACCGACGAATGGGTGGAAGAAGCAGCCAAGCGCGGTCTCCCGAACATCCGCACCACCATGGAAGCCCTCCAGGCTCTCAACAAGAAAGAAAATGTGGACCTGTTCGAAAAGTACGGCGTGTTCAACAAGCGCGAACTCGACTCCCGTTACGAAGTCAACATGGAAGATTACCACAAGAAGATTCACATCGAAGGCAAGATTGCATTCGACATCGCGAAGAACGTGGTGCTTCCGCAGGTGCTCTGTGCTTACAGCAACGCCCTCAAGGCTAACGAAATGGCAAAGACCCAGGGATTCTACCCCGTCGACGCTTACGCTCGCGAATTGGGCGACAAGCTCAAGGATCTCGAAGCCGCCGTTGCCCAGATGGAAGCCGCTCTCGGCGACAAGCACGAAGCAATCCTCGATGCCATGGCAAACCTCCGCATTATCGTCGACAAGATCGAAAGCGTTATCCCCGACGAAAAGTGGCCGCTGCCGAAGTATCGTGAGATGTTGTTTATTTACTAATCTCCAGAACCTCATAATAATCCGAACCTCAAAAATGCAATTCGTCGGCCTCGCGCCGGCGAATTGCTTTTTTACAGAAATCACCCGCTTTTCCGCTTGCCACTTTTCTAGAAACTTTATATATTTATGCACGTATCAACATATTTGCATAGACTTAGGGTGCCAGTCGGACCCGCCCACGGAGAGATTATGAAGATTGTAGACATTCTGAAGCAAGACAAGATGAGTCTTTCGTTCGAAGTGTTCCCGCCTAAAAAGGAGACGAGCTTCGAAAGCGTAAAAGCCGCCACCGAATCGATTGCAGCCCTTGGTCCCGCCTTCATGAGCGTTACCTATGGTGCAGGCGGCGGCGTGAGCCACTTCACTCTTGATATCGCCAAGAATCTCAAGCAAAAGTTCGGCATTCCGATGCTCGCCCACCTCACCTGCGTTTCTAGCAGCAAGGAAACCGTGCACCAGCGCATCGAAGATATGAAAGCCGCTGGCATCAAGAACGTCATGGCACTCCGCGGCGACTTGACTCCAGAACTCATCGAAAAGGGCCGCGACAATTGCGACTACCACTATGCCGTCGAGCTCATTCGCGAACTCAAGGCCTCTGATGCCGACTTCTGCATTGGCGCCGCTTGCTACCCCGAAAAGCACCCCGAAAGCGCAAACCAGGCCGAAGATATCCAGCACCTTAAAGAAAAGGTGGATGCAGGTGCAGACTTCCTCACCACTCAGATGGTGTTCGACAACAACCTGTTCTTCAGCTTCCTCTACAAGCTGCGCGACGCAGGCGTCAACTGCCCCGTGCTCCCCGGTATCATGCCGATTACCAACGCCAACCAGGTGGAACGCGCCATCAAGCTTTCCGGCTCCTTTATGCCGCAGCGATTCAAGTCGCTGGTCGACAAGTTCGGTAGCGACCCCGAAGCCATGAAGCAGGCCGGTATCATCTACGCAAGCGATCAGATTATTGACCTGTATGCCAACGGCATCACCAACGTTCACGTTTATTCCATGAACAAGCCCGACGTTGCCGAAGGCATTCTCAAGAACGTCACCGCAATTCTGGGAAAGAACTTTAAATAAGTTCCTGCTTTACTTTTCAATCAATCTGAGAATCCCCTGTTTATTGTATTCAGGGGATTCTTTTGGAAATGGATTTTTCGCTTCTTGACGAAGTACATAGTGGACACCTTCGCCCAAATCCACTTCGGAACCGGACTTGGCAGGAACGCCATCACCGAACAGGCTGTCGGCAGCCATGAGTAAAGCTTCCTGGGGGTCTTCGGCCGAGGCCGCAATACACAAATCCGGAAGCATGAAGGTTGCAAGGCCCAGCGTATAGATGGTCTCGCCCGCTTCCACAAAGTTAATCCACGGATCCATGGGATATTCGCCGTCACCCACTTCTTCCCGGAAACCCGCATCGGTCCAGGCCGCACCGCATTGCTGCATGTACACGCCCAAAGCACCGGCATTGAACACCTTGAGAATCGCCATATTCACCTGGGTCACTTCATCAATATTCTTGACTTCGCCGAGCAGGAACAGCAGGGACTTGTGCGCTTCAATTGCCGCAGCGGTTTCTGCAGAAATATCCTGATGCTCCTTGAAAATATCGGCAAGTCCAGGCACATGTTCCTTGCGGACCACCTTGAACATCACGCTGCAACCGGGAATGATTGCAGATGTCGCATCGGCTGCTAACATTGCTGTTTCGGTTAAAGCGAGCGGTTCGCCCACTTCTTTTGTCATCGGGAAAGCAAAAATAAATTGAGGCATAATGGAGATTTGTGATGTGAAATGTGAAATCAGAAATGAGAAATTAGTTCTCTAACAGCATTTTTCAGAAGGTCGTTATCCTTCGGTTTCGGCAGCGAAACATTTTCTTTTTCGCTGATAGTCGCAAGCAAGGTCTCGATGGAAAAATTTGCTTCGCTGATGGTAGCCGCATAACCTTCATGGGCTAAATCCCGGGCCAGAATCACCTGTTCATACTGTCCAGGAGTCGGCACAAAAATGCACCTTGCACCAAGGACAGCCATATCCATCACCGTACTGTAACCACCGCGGGACACCACCCACTGGGCACCGCGAACAACTTCAGCAAATTCCCTATCCGGCAAATGAGTATGGAAATCGATATTACCTTCACTCCAGGATTTCACCCCTAGAATAGGCTTACCTAAAATGATTGCATGACGACCGGGAACCTTGGCAAGCACCTTGCGCAGTATCGATTCAAAACGACTCCGCGCCGGTTCCACGCCAGAAACAACAGCCACGAACTTGTAAGTCCGGGGCGCATCAGTCCCGAGACGGTTTTCAAAACGGGACAAGGCCCCTACAAACTTTACCGGCACCGGTGACTTGTCCACATGGGAAAGCCCTGCCGCATACCCCGGAAAATCAGGCAAGTCCGGAACCCAGACTTCATCAAAGTGTTTCATGACCGAAGCGTGCCAAAGCATACCCAGGGGCTCAAAAGTCGAAAGCACCTTGGGAAAGGCAATGCGACGCTGATGCGTCATATAAATGGATTTCGCACGATGGCTATAGAATCCAAAACGGTTGTCGGAAACCAGGACATCATAATGGTAACGTTCCACCATCTCTTCGGCAAAGCGATGCTCATAACTCATCACCTTCCGCAAATGGATGCCATTCTTGGCCAACCACAGTCCCATGTTATACCCATGCTTAGGGTAAACGATATTGTAAGACGGAGCCAGCCGCTGACGAAGTTCCTGGAAGAATCCCCGCAACAAAGTGGCGTTTGAACGCACCACCGCCAATTCCACCTCAGCACCTTGATTCAGGAACTCACGAATCACGGGCACGCAACGGGTCGCATGCCCAAGCCCCCAATCCAAAGGTGCAACTAGGACTTTCAACGAGTAGCCTCCAACCAGGCATTGGCCCAATCGCCGTGATCATAATCCTTGTCGTGCTTATCACCTTCATCCAGACGAAGTTCCAAGACACGCACGCCCTTGACATCCACCGTAATAGTCTGCTTTTCGGTGGAATACATGCGCTTACTGCGGAACAGTTCTCGATTATCACCCAGCACAATGAAAGATGCGCCATCGCCACCAACACTTTCATCGTCAAGACCAATTGTCGCATGGAATTTGTCGAAGGAACGTGGGAGCGTAAACTTCATAAATGAGGGAGCATGGGATCCGATTCCGTAACGGAAGACTTCCTTGTCAATGGTAATCTTCCGGTGTTCCACCGTCGTATTCTTCTGGGGCTGTCCCCAACCCTGATCAAAGCTATCCATCTTCAGGTCAGATAGCAACAGCGCTTCAGGTGATTCCACAAAGAAGTCCTTCACCAATCTAAGGGTGTCGGCATCCGGCATCACGCATTCAAGAGTCACACGGTTCATGCCCGCCTTGATCTTGGTAGAATCCAGCATCAATGTATCCGACGGCAACGAAAGCATCAATTCTTCTTGAAGTTCCCCGTTCAAGGAATAAGCGTAAGTGATGGTTTCGGGGAACCGCTTGTTCACGATCATGGCATTGTTTTCCATGTCGCTCACAAAGAAATTCTGCAAGTAGGTAGACACCCCCTTCTTTGCCGTAATCTTATAAATCGCCAAAGGATAGCCAAAGAGTTTTGGTTCAATCAACACTCTTTCGCTCTTGTAGTCCTTCAGGATTTCGTCCACCTGATCCGTGGTCTTGAAGCCCACCACACGGGACTTGCGATTCAATTCGCCATAGCCGTCTTGACCACGCACCATGTAAATGTTTCCACCCGAAACCTGCTGCCACTTAGCAAAAGTTTCATTGTCCCAGCTCATGAAGGAACGTTCACTAAAAGAGCTGTGGCCAGAAGCAAGCATCTGCCACGGGCGAGCGTAAATAAAGATGGAATTCTTGGGGTAGCTTTCAAGGGCCTTGTCCAAGTAATCCTCTTCACCCAGCAGCTTGTTCTTGTAATAGAGCATATTGTGGCGGTAGCTGTCCCCATGGTAAATCATGAGACCCACCGAAAGTGCAGTCGCCACAGCCAGAGTAATCTTTCCCGCAGCATCGGGTTTCATCTTTGTCGAGAATACCAAGGCATCGTACAGGCCAAGGGCCATAATCAGGGCAAACAACGGAAGCGCCACCAACACATAACGCTGGTTAATGTCAATGGTGAAGGTTCCCGACACATTCAGGAGAATCACAAAAATCTGAAGGCAGAACAGAATGCCAAGCAAGGCTCCGCGCCTGTAGCACCGAGAATAAATCAAGCGGAACAGGAGCCAAGCCGTAGCCGCAAGCAAAATAATGGTAAAAGTCGTGTAGAAGGGATTCTGCATAATGCCGCCAAAAGACGGGTCCTTATCCAGATTCAACATGACTTCGATATTCGTCTTCAGATTGAACCAGAAGTTTTCCAGAGAATGGGCCGCATGCTCGCCCCCCTGGAAATCGTAACCGCGGTAAGCAGCCATCGTGTTCACCGAAGGCCAGCTCACGGCAATCACTGCAGCCACGAACAGCGGAAGCCTGTGGGCCTTTTCAAAGAAATACTTGTAGTAGTAAAGGGCGAAGGGAATAAACGCAAACACGGTTTCCTGTCTGGTCTGGGCGAAGAACCCCAACAGCGGCACCGTAAGCAAGAAGTGCTTCCAATTCACCTTACTTGCCGGAACAAAAGCATACCATGCCATCAAAACGGCAAGCAGGAATATATAAAGGACTTCGGTTGAAGCAGAGCGGGCCTGTAACAGGTAAATAGGCATGCCGCCCAGGAATGCCGTCGCCGCGAGCGCCGCCCATTCATCCTTGAACCACTTGGAAAGGGCAAAGAAGAAGAACAGCAAGCTGAGCAAGTAGAACGGGAAGTTCACCAGCAAAGCGGTATCACGGTTGGGAGACGCAAAATTGAAAACCAACGAGTAAACAAAACCAAGAGCCTTGCCCTTAAAATTGTTCACCTCGGTTTTACAATCCAGCACCCCATTGTTCCACACACCTTCGTTACAAATACCACCAGTATGTTGGAAATACATCTGGAGTCCCATAGATTCCCAGCTGGTTTCATCGCTCAAAACTCGGTGAGTATTGCTAATGTTCCCGAACATGAATACCGAGAACACAAGGGCGATGCCCGCAAAGGCACAAATGCTTTTTCCCGATGGTTTAAAGCCTTTCCAACCCTGGGCAATAACAGGAATATTGACCAGCACGCCCACAATCAGCAGAATGAAGGTCGAAAGAATGGAGTAATATCCCCAATCGATATCCCAACGCCTAGCGTAAGAAACGGTCAGATTATTGAAAATGAGGAATGCGACAACCAGTACGGACAGCGTAATCCCAACAATAGTAAAATGCCTGCGGCCAATGCCCAGACGCTCAAGAATATTCTTCATGGGTAAAAATATAGTAAGAACTATATCTTACACATTCACGTATTTGTCCATAAACTCGTCAACAGGGAGCGGTTTCGAATAGTAGAAGCCCTGCAAGCTCTTGATTTTAAAGCGCAGCAGGAATTCTCGCATTTCAGGCGTTTCGATACCTTCTGCCGTCACTGAAGAAGAGAAGGAATCGGCCAGTTCCGAAATAAAGCGCACCGTTTTCTGATCCGAAGGATCCTGCTCAATGTTCATCACAAAGCTACGGTCAATTTTCACCGTAGTCACCGGAAGTTCTCGTAGAACGCCGATGGAACTGTATCCCGTACCAAAGTCATCAAGAGCCACCTTGATACCCCGATTGCGGAGCCTCGTGAAAATATCCTTCAGTAGAGCCATATCCAAAAGACGGCAGCGTTCCGTAATTTCCAGACACAGGTTCTGCGGCGGATATTTTTCTTCTTCCAGAATGGCCAAGACACTTTCAACAAAGTCAGGCTTTTCAAGCTGCGTGTACGAAAGGTTCACGTTTATCACAAAACCCGGACAGGAATCCAAGAACTTTTTCGCATCCCTGATAGAGGATTTTAAGATCCACTTACCCAATTCGGGGAACAAGTTATCTTGTTCCAAAACATCTACAAATTCTACCGGGGGAACAACGCCATATTCCTCGTTTTTCCAACGGATCAAGGATTCCGCGCCAATCACCTTTTCTGTATTGGCATCCACAATCGGCTGGTAACACAGGTAGAATCCTTCGCAGTTGTTCACGATGCTATTGCGGATGACGTTGATTCGTTCAATCGCAAAGCGCTTGTCATCATTTACGTTGTTCTTAAGGATGAACAGTTCACCCAAGTGATTATTCTTGGACTCATAATAGGCAAAGCGCAAACAAGAATACACGGTTTCTGCGCTGACATCAAATTTTTCCAGATTAATGGCTCCAGCCACAAACGAAAGAACCACGCGGGTTCCGTCCACATTAAAATTCTGAATGGAGTTGTACTGGATGCGTTTGTACAGATTCTTCAGGTCATCAACAGAAGCTCTTTGGCAGACTATTGCGAACTTGGTTCCATCCATTCGGTACCAGTCGCCCATGCCATGGGCTTCGACCTTAATCATCTTTGAAAATTCCTGGAGCACGCGATTTCCGAACGTGTAGCCGTAGATTTCATTCAGGCGAGAAAAATCATTGATGCCCAAAACCATAATCTGCAAACTTTCACCACGCCAACTTGCCGACTGCAAGTCTTCCAAAAAGCCGTAAAGACTCCTGAAATTAGACACGTCGTCATAATAACTCAGGGTATCGTTATTCTTGATGATGCCACCAAAATAATCAGGCTCGCCATTTTCATTTCGCAACAAAACACCACGGCAAGTGCAAACAATATAGCGGCCATCTTTTGTCAGCACACGATATTGGAGATTATGCTCAGTCGTTTGGCCGCTCATGACCTTATCGATATTTTCTTTATAAGCGGCGCGATCATCCGGGTGAATTTTTTCCATCCAAGCATAAGCTACCCCCTGCATATATTCGTCAGGTAAGCCAAAATAGTGAACAGCCTCTTTAGACCAGCGGGTCCAATCTGTTCTCATATCGGTGACATAGGTGTATGCCCCATTCGCAAGTACCGAAAAAGCCTCATACAAGGAATCAATTTTCGCTTTGACAACGCTATCCATCATTTTCTCCTTCTGATACCACAATGCAGTTCTTGCCGTTATTCTTGGCTTTGTAAAGAGCCTTGTCGACACGAACGAATGCAGTATCAGCACTTTCGCCCTTCCGAAGTTCGGTCACACCGGCACTCACGGAACGACGTCCAGCTTTTTCAAATGTAATATCATTGAACGCGACACGCACCCTATCAGCAAAATCTATAGCCGTTTTTAACGAGGAATCCTGCAAAAGCACCATAAATTCTTCGCCTCCCCAACGGCCAATGGGAGATTTTACATTCAGAATCACAGGAACAGGCCGCAAGGTATCACCACCATGAAGTTCGTATTCCTTTGCACACATCCCCTCAAAATCAGTCATATTAAAGCCAGCCGCATCGACCCCGGATACTCCGGTTTCATCAGCAACCCTTCTTAAAAGACGGCTAAATTCTTGAATGACATTATCACCTTCCTTGTGGCCCCAGGTATCGTTAATTTGTTTGAAATCATCGATATCAAACATTACAAGGCAGGCAGGTCGTCCTGACGTCACGCACTGGGTAATTCGGCGTTGAATTTCGCCACGGTTAAACACCTCCGCCAAGGAATCCGTAATAGAGGTCAACTGCAGTTTCGCGTAAGTTTCGGCTTGCTCCTGCGCAGTCACATCGATAAAAGTCGCCAGACGGTTAATCATGGAAACCTTGCCCGAGAACGCCTCCTCGGGCATTTCGAAATCATAACGTTCCCCGCCCTTGCCTTCGCGCATTCCTGCAATCACAAGAGTCGCATTGTGCTGGTTCACGC
>JAEEGJ010016174.1_pt1 | contig 17210 bp, 14 predicted proteins | sample 8958761 | NCBI WGS metagenome assembly JAEEGJ01 (sample SAMN16246546, study PRJNA631951) | gut metagenome | biome: gut microbiome; feature: rumen; material: RS-attached | host: Bos | place: Iran: Karaj | collected 2018-10 | reverse complement strand
ATTAGGTCGTCAAACTTGGATTCATCAAGCGTCATTGATATAGCCATGCTAGTTTGTAACTGAGTATAGCTGAATTATACGGTTCTCATGCTACTTTTACAATTTATTTATTAACAGTTCCTTAGATCAGTCTTGCTCAGGCTTGATTGCTGTATGATTTTCATCACTGGGCTTCCTGTTTAATTGCGGCCTGGGGAAGACAGCCACAGAACTTGGGAAGGACAGTATTGAGCAAATTAGCTGCCGTTTGTTCGGTTTGCGCATGAGAGGCCTGAGCGTAAACTTACAAGCCTGACTTTATTGTATGGAATTACATGATGCAAATGAGAAATTCTTTTTGGAATGTGATTGCAAAAAGCAGACTGGGCAACATTTATTTTTTTCTTATCCTGCTTGTCCTGATTTCTGCGAAAATAATTTTTGTAATCCCGCGGTTTCCCATTGAGGGACTGGATCCGTCCTGGGCATTCGGCCTTGTTTATTCAGCGGAGCATCTGGTATTCGGTAAAGACATCATTTACACCTTCGGGCCTTTGTCTAGTATTTATACTGGATTCTGGTCGAGTCAGTCACATCTGACGGCTGTGCTGCTCTCGTTATTCATTGCTGCATCGCTGTGTTTTTACGTCTACAGGCTTTTTGAGAACGCAGGCTACATTGTCAAATTATTCCTTGTCATATTCTTTTTCCTGAATATTAACAGCGGAGCTGATTTTTTCTTCTCACTTCTTCCCGCCGTAGCTGCCTTGTATCTTCTTGAGGCATACTCAGACAGACGAACGTACATAATTGCACTATTGCATTTTGGATTTATTTCTGCACTGCTACTGCTGGTCAAGCTCAGCTTCGGCGCGGAGTCCTTTATCTGTCTTCTACTGCTGCTCGTTTATTATGGCGTGAAGAAAGACGTGAGGGCATGTATTGTCCTTGCCTGGAGTTTTTTTTGTATCGTTTGTTCTGCTCTATATGATGTCAGGGCAGAGACTCGCAGACATCATCTACTATCCGGTTAATATTTATTATCTCACAGTGAGCAGTAGATTCTTCGAGTTTCGTCTTCCCCTATTTTTCGCTCCTAATTTTTAAGCCGCGACTTTTTCTGTCATAAATTCATAGTGGTCATCATTGTAGTACTTCAGCCAGTCATCTCCTAGCGCTGTCAGCAGCAAGGCAAACTCCTCATTAACATTCTCAACTGCCCATCGCCGTGTTTCCCTGTTTAGCACCAGGGCAATGCCTAGGTAAGACACGTACCTGAGCAGGAACTCTCCTGTAGGCCTGATGTTAACCCGGCGTTCTGCCCCGGTAAGCTTCAGCTCTTTCTCCTTCATTACCTTCCTTGCCAGGTACTCAGTTGCAGCATAGACAAGGAGCGCAAGCTCCATCAGCCACAGCAGTGCGTCGATGCGGCTTGGTTTCTGCAGATAGATGCTGTCAACCATCATGCTTGGCCTCTTGCTGCAGCGCCAGCAGCGTTCGATGACAGACTGGCGCTTGTAGGTTGAAAGAAGCTCGGCCATGGTCCACTCCCTTTTGGTATCAGTAGTGGCAACGATGTAGAGAAGCTCGCCGGTTATCGTGTCCTCAACCTTCTGCGGGTCGATGGAGGCCTTTGCCTTAACCTTGCAGCAGGCAACGACCTTTTTAGTTTCTTCTCCTTTTCTCGGACGCCCTGGCTTTTCGTTCTTCATTACCTCCTCGTAATCAGCGCTGTCAATGCGGCACAGTCTGAGCTTATTCTTTAAGGCTTCTACAGCCTTCTCCGCGTCAGCACGGCATTTGCAGGGCTGTGTCCGAAGCTTCTTCAGCCTGCCATTGAGCGTTGAGAGCTCTCTGGCCGCGCGCTTGTCCACTGTTTCCTTCTTGAGGCTGCGCAGTGCGTAGTTCTTTACAAGCAGCAGCCTGAGTTTGGTGCCCTTGTAGTCATCATCAACATCGCACCACATTCCGAAGTTCTCATCCTCCTCGCCGTCCGGCTTCCGCTCGTATATACGCTGAAGTTTCTTCTCATCCAGCAATGCGAAGCACTTCTTCGCAAGGTCTGTCTTGTCAGGCAGCCTTGTTACTACGAGGATCTTTTTCTCTGCCGCCTCTTGGAGAATATACTCAGTACAAAGTGCGCTGTCACCGACAAGGTACTTCAGTTTCGTGAACTGCTCCCTGAGCGCAGGCAGGCTTGACCTGACCATATTCAGGAATGACTTGTTGTCACTGGTGTTGCCTGAGACGTTCTTCCCGAACAGTGGGATACGGCTTTGTCCATCGACCAGCATCAGGCTTATTGCCTGCTTCAGCTCAGGGTGATGGTCGCGGCTGTAGCCCTTTTTGAGCTGTATCTCGCAGGCATCATCCTTCATGCCCTCTCCATGGTAGTGGAAGCTAGTTGAGTCGATGTGGACCTCCTCTGGCTCAAGCCCAATCCTGCTGAATACCTCCCTGGCGCAGAGCACGAACAGCTTCTCTGTCCCGAAGCTGTAGATGTCATCGAGCATTCTGGCAAGTGCCGAGCGGTTGAACGCGTCAGGCTTAATGTCCTTCCCGAGCAGTGCCCCGCACGGCACGTCAGTCATGAAGGAGGCTGTATTCATGAGGCTCTGCCATTCAACATGGAGCATCTGCATTACCAGTGCCTTGACCTCAACTCCTGTATTAGCCCTGACATGGGAGCCTTTCTTGCCGACATTCTCGTTGATCAGGCCTTCGAGTCCAAGAAAATCGAAAGATCCGGCGACCAGACCAAGGGTTCCGAGCTCAAACTTGCCTTTGCCCCTATTCTTGTTTCTGGCCTTCTGCAATACTTTGTTGTCTGTTGTGTTCTGTTCAGATGACTGACTGCTGTCAGCTGCGCTTTTCTCTGTTGTCATGGTTAACGCCCCCTTTGGGGTGAAATTTAACCAGCTTAGCGATCGGCGACAATCAGTAAGAGTAAAATTTGATCCTCATCTCAAATTTTTACAAAGAAGTCTGATCGTTTTGATCCCTGGCACACATTTTTACAACTTTGGCCATTGACGATCGATGTAATTGTGAGTTATTTGTAAAAAAGGGCAAAAAAAATAGCAGTGGGAAAGTAAATTAAAAAAATCTACTGCTCACTGACAGGTACAACGTTCTGATTGGAGAGAATAAGCTTTTGTTTACTGTGGATCTAGTAAAGGAGAAACTCGAACATGCCTATAAAGCAGGGACTGTTGCAGAAATGGCCGAAGAGCTACATGAGATCATGGACATCTGCCAGGCTACTGGAAACAAGCATTTCCTGTGGTTCAGCAATCTTATAGAGAGTCATTTCAATGGTATGGTGGCTTTTGCCAAGTACCGTATCACGAATAGCACGATAGAGGGTATCAACAACAAAATAAAGACGCTCAGGCGACAGGGATACGGCTACCCTGACGATGAATATTTCTTCCTTAAGATTATCGATATCAGTAGAATGGAATATGACATGAATCCTCGATCACACAGAAAATGTGACTGAGCCTTTTTTTTGCCCTGAATTCCGGAATGTGATCCCGTTCAAATTTTGTATGGTGGTACCAAATGCCTGAAGTCGCTGAGCTCAGAGAGGAATTCCAGAAGAGCATTGCGATCTGCGCATACGCCTGCCTGCTCATTGCTCCCGTATGCATCCCGCTTTTCACCGTTCTCTTCCTTACGGAGGCATCCCTCCCGCCTGAGGCGAAGGAGCAGGCCCAGAAGATCGGGGCGATGATAAGCGCCATGTACCGGGTCGTCCCCTTTACCCTGATTCCGGCAATCGTCTGCGGAGTGCTTGCTTACCGGCTTAAAAAGGCGGGCGGTGAGCTGAATCTCGATCACGCAAAATATATCGCAATTTCGATCGGCCTCCTCATTCCGTCATTCTTCATTCCGGTTCTGGTTCTGTGGCCGGTGAAGCGCGCCTTCCACGGCATCATCCGCGCGTATTTCTCAAAAGGCACAGCAAAAGCGGGGCTCGGCGTGCATTCCGCCGCCTGGGGGCTCTCGCTCCTCTGGTTTGCGCTGCTCCTTACCCTCTTCAGGGCCGCCCTTCCTCCCCTGTAAAGGGCGGTTTGTAGGATATTTCTGTAAGGCTTTGTAGGAAATCTGCCATAGTTTCATAGGCAGATTTGAGATTATGCTGTGGGAACGGCATGTAAGACTTTCTGCAGTGCATTGATCTTAATGAACATTTTTTGCCAGAAACTGCTCTTTCTGAGGATCTGAAAGATTTTCAGCGTGTTGCATTGACTGAATCAGGCTGTAATATATATCTACCGACATTTTAGCCATGGATTTGGCGGGGCAGCACGGACGCGGCCTTATATTCCCAGGGACGGGATTCAGCGCAAGATGCGCGGTGCCGGTGGTATTCAGAGGCGGACATCAGAAATGGTGCCCGCCTTTGATTTTTTCAGTCCTTAAGGCACGAAACCGGAACGACGCAGACACCGTCACTGCGTTTGTACGCAAATGGTGCCACGCCGCAGAGAACCATAAGGAACGCAGGCTTTTTCATTTTCCCGGTGTCTATCCTGTCTGCCAGCCTGAGCAGGTTTTCTGCCCCCTGGCTTATCAGCTGGTCACCGCCGAGCTTTATCTCAATCAGGCCATAGCTTCCATTTCTCAGATGGACGACGGCATCGCATTCGAGGCCGGTCTTGTCCCTGTAATGATAAACATTCCCTCCGATGGCATCAGCATAAACCCTGAGATCCCTGACACACAGATTCTCAAACATCAGTCCCATGAGTTCCAGATCATTGATCAGATCTGCCGGCCCGATGCCAAGCGCCGCGGCGGCAACTGACGGATCAACAAAATACCTTGTGTCAGAACTCCTGATGGCCGTCTTTGACCGGAGGTTCGGATTCCATGCCGGAGAATCTTCTATGACATGTATCATTTTCAGGGCATTAAGGCAGCTGTACAGTGATTCCTTATCAAAGGTCTCCAGATCATTGCTGACCACGTCTGCTCTTATTGTTTCGAGAGATGCCTGTGTTGCGATGTTCCGTGCGTAGGATTTCATAATACGCATTGTTCTGTCAGTGTTTCTTTTCACTCCGTCTGCTCTGGATATGTCATCGCTAATAACAGCGTCATAAAAATCGTATGCCTGTGTCAGTGCGATTTTTTCAGGGTGGTTGAGTGCCGCAGGCCATCCGCCCCTGCATATGAGATATGCAATGGCGTCAATGGTGTGACTGTCTGCCGCAGAAATGTCCTTCCCGCTGAACATATCTGCCAGTGAAACCTGACCGTTGGAATCACCGGACTCGAACAACGACATCGGTCTCATTTTCATACGGACAATACGACCTGTGCCTGTATGCGCGCTCGCATCCAGTTTTGCGGGAACTGATGAGCCGGTCAGGATAAATTGTCCGAACTTTCCACGTCTGTCAACCTCATGCCTTACTGCGTTCCAAAGGCTGGCTGCAATCTGCCACTCGTCGATCAGGTGCGGAACTTCTCCTTCAAGAAGATTCGATGGCTTTATCCTGGCCATCTGCTGATACTGGTCCGTCATGTCAGGACTGTCCATTTCTATGACGCTTTTGGCTATGCGCTTGGCGGAAGTGGTCTTCCCGCACCATTTGGTTCCTTCAATGAGCACAGCTCCTTTTGATTCAAGGTGTTCCTGCAGGACTTTGTCTGAAACCCTTTTGTAGTATTGATTCATATTAGACCCCGCCGTACTGGCTTTAAATGATCCGAGTGTTTGGCTTGATTTTAACCGAGTATTTGGACCGATTTCAACCGAGTATTTGGACCGATTTCGACCGAGTATTTGGCTCGATTTTAACCGAGTATTTGGACCGATTCCGACCGAGTATTTGGATTTTGAATTTTTCATTTCCTGCGGCTGTGACAAATACGCTGTCCCCAGCGCGGCAGTATTTTCTGATATTCCGCCGGGAGGCAATGTCCACTGTCTTTGGTACCATTCATTTCTTGGAAATCATCCTGCTGCTGCCAGTACCTGAAACATCCCGGTCTTTCTGGATTGATCGTGTCCGTCTTGTCAGCGCATCATTTTTTCTCCTGTTCACCGTCTTTCGCTGCTGCGCGTCATCGCTTTATGTAGGAAATTTCTGCAAGATTGTGTAGGAAATCTGCCATAGTTTCATAGGCAGATTTGAGATTATGCTGTGGGAACAGCATGTAAGACTTTCTGCAGTGCATTGATCTTTAGGAATTTTTTAAGCATGAACCGCTCTTTTTGAGGATTTGGAAAATTTTCAGCGTGTTGCATTGACTGAATCAGGCGGTAATATATACCTACCGACATTTTAGCCATGGATTTGGCGGGGCAGCACGGACGCGGCCTTATTTTCCCAGGGACGGGATTCAGCGCAAGATGCGCGGTGCCGGTAGTTTTCAGAGGCGGACGTCAGAAATGATGCCCGCCTTTGGTTTTTAAAGCCTTGGAAATACAGGAGCGGCCGGAGGTGACGTCCGGTCAGCACAGCGCTCTCTGTTCCTGGAACGCCTGCCCGAGATGCCCTGCAGGCGTCATGGCAGCTGGATATCAATCCTCAATATAGATTTGATCGAGGCTGTCCTTGAATGATTTTCCGTCAAAAACCGGCTCAAGAAGCAGCTTCCTGAAGTTTTTGCTGTAAGCTATTCTGTTCCAGTCTTTGTCGACTATGACAAATCCGTAATCCTCTCCGGTGCAGTAGTACTTTTTCCCACGGTACCAGAAAGCGAAGTCAATGGTCATCGGCGGATTATCATCTTTTTCCGAATCAAGCCACTGCTGCCAGTAAACAAAATCATCCCAGTCTATCTGGATTAACGGGTGTCCGTCCGGTGAGTGCATCATCTTTTTTCTCCTGCCGGCTCCTCATGCGGCCGGCCTCTGTCTCTGAGTCTGAGCCGGGGACGCTGAGCCGTGCTGTTTCTAGGCTTCATGAAGGTTCTGTCACCTGCTCAGGAGTGTATCAGACATCATCTGCAGAGATTCAGCTTTTTGACAGATGTCCTGTCATATTTTGTACTTTCCTGCATAAATCCAGGCATGAACGTGTTTCTGCAAAAGCATCTGTGCCCAGAGACATGGCTGACCGTCTGTCATGGAATATTCCTGGCTTCACCGCAATGGCAGATGAATTCTCCGCGAACCGTCAGTGAATAGGCATAACTGAGCGGTTCCGGGAAGGCAGAATGCGGGATATTTCAGCATGATCATGTAGGAAATCAGCCATGCTTTAATGGGCAGATCGGGGATTATGGTGTGGGATCGGCATGCCGGACTTTTTGCACTGCATTGATTTAACAGATCTTTTTTGCTCAGATGCGGTTAATTTTCAGGCTTTAAAACTTTTCTGGCAGGTTGCATTGACTCCATCTGGCTATATGATAGACAGTACCGGCATTTTAGCCATGGATTTGGCAGGGCTGCACGGATGCGGCCATCAATTCCCAGGGACGGGATGAAAGCGCAAGATGCGCGGTGCCGGGAGCTTTGAGAGGCGGAAGCGGCCTGGCTGCTCTCCGCCTTCTTCTTTTGTCCCGTAAGCCTTTGTCATAAGCTGTTTTCTTCTGGTTCCTTCCAATCTGCCGTGCCTCTCATCAACTTTTGCCAAACTGTACGCATGTCATGTTCATGGGAATGCCTATACGGTACAATATAGCGAGAACTTTGACGGCACGGAGGGCCTGAAATGATTCACGAGGCATTTGAGGATTATCTGGAAGCAGTCCTTGTCCTTCAGGAGAGGCTTGACGGAGTCCATGCCGCCGATGTCGCGCGCTTTCTCAATGTATCGAGGCCGAGCGCCGGAGAGTACCTCAAGAAGCTCATCAGCAAGGGGCTCCTGACCCTTGACGAGCACTCGCACCTCCATCTCACCGAGGAAGGCAACCGGATAGCGGCCTCAACCTACGAGAGGCATATCGTCATCACCGAGCTCTTCGTCAAGCTCGGTGTCGCGCCTGATGTCGCGGCCGAGGATGCCTGCAGGGTCGAGCACGCGATTAGCGGGGAGACCTTCGCCGCGATCAAGAAGTTCTGCGCTGAGCACCATCAGGGCTGAGTTCTGCCCGTCAGAGGCCATGAGCATCAGTCTGAGCGGCACTTTGGCAGACAATAAGCACATGTCTGAAAGGAAAAGCATCGAAATCGCGGCAGCGGCCTTCATCGAGAACGGGAGGCTCTGGGCAGCCCAGCGCGGCTACGGCGAGTTCCGGGACGGCTGGGAGTTCCCCGGCGGCAAGCTTGAGAAGGGCGAGACTCCTGAGGAGGCGCTCCGTCGCGAGATCCGCGAGGAGCTCAGGGCTGAGATCGAGATAGGAAAGCCGCTTCCTGTCATTCACTACTCATATCCGGGGTTCGATCTTACCATGCATGTCTTCATCTGCTCGTTCAGGAAAGGGGAGCGGCCGGTGCTCCTTGAGCACGAGAGCGCGAGATGGCTGGGGCTTCATGAGATCTTTACCGTGGACTGGCTGCCGGCAAACTATCCTGCCGTAAGGGAAATTGAGGCAATGCTCAATGGGTGACGGCCATTCAGGCCGGCAGCTGTTCCGGTTTCATGAGAGCCGCGCTCACACCTCTTCTGAAAGCACGATCTTCTGTTCCGGGACAGAGAAAACCATGGCGAAGCGGCGAGTTTTCTTGACCGGAATGTAATTGCCATAGTCGTGCTTCAGGATCTGTGCCTTAGCCTCCTCAAGCTTCTTCTCAGGAGACTCTCCGTCGCGGGCGCACTTCATTTCGATAACCAGCCTCCTGCCCGGCATTTCAAAGGTGAGGTCAGCCCTGCCGCCGTTCTCTGCCGCCTCGCTCCTGACATCGTATCCGACTCCCAGACAGTAAAGGAGCGGCGCGTCGCACGCGGCGTACTCGCTCTCGGCCTTGTGGAGACTGTTCAGAACCTTGTAAGTGCGGTTGAAGAGAAGCGCTATGTCACTGTCAGACACGTCAGGCTTGTTAAGCACATACCCTGACTGCTTAAGGGCCCGGACACCGAGCTGATCGCACTTTTTGAAAGTGTCTGACAGGAGAATGTTGGCCCATGCATGCCTGAGTTCGAGGTTGGGAAGTCCCAGATAGAAAGAGAACGGATCTGCCTTCTTGATGGTGTAGTAGCCGCACTGTGCCAGGATGACGGCTTTGCCTGTCTGGCTCATAGGCTCAATATTCATGAAGAATTCATTGCGGGGAACCTGCGGCTGCTCATCATCGCGGGTTACGCCCCCGGACGCTGTCATGAAATTCTGCAGCAATGTGCTGACACCGCTGTCACTGAACCAGTAGTCGCTCAGCTGATACATGTTGTCCGGAGACAGGAAATTCAGCACAGACCATGGCTGGTATACGTGAGTTGAGACATTCTCATCGAAGCAGTACCCGTCATAATGTCTTCTGAGTCCGTCAATAACCTGATCAATATGTGCTTCAGTTACTTCATTCTGACTTATGCTGAAAATTGAGGAGGCTGCCGCTTTCAGATGAGGAGCGAAATAATGCCTTATCTCATCTTCGGTATATCCGAGCAGAGTGCTGTAGAAATGGTTAAGGCTCAGGTCACTAATGCTTGAGCCTGCGCTGAACAGGGCAACCTTGTGGAAACGGGAGACACCGGTAACAAAAATGAAACGGAACCTGTCGCTGTTTTCCTTGACCGATGCATAGAAATCATAGATTGCCTTCCGGATCCTGCTGAAAACCTCCTGATTGCCGAAGTTGGCGTTGAGCGGGCTGTCATATTCATCGATCAGCAGAACCGTTGAGCCAATGTCCATGTTCATGGTGATCTCGTCCATCAGATCAGCAATACCCGTAAAGTTTTCCGGACTGCATGTATTGTCAAGTGCTCCGCATTTCATTGCCACACGCCAAAATTTCCTGACTGCGGCTTTCTGGAAATTTTCCAGGGAATCACACTGAATTCCGGAGAAATCGAAACGCAGTACCCTGTAGGTCCTTTCTGTCCACAGTTTTTCTATGGCAAGGCCTTTGAACATTTCGGGGCCGCGCGAGAACAGGCTTTCAAGAGCTGACACCAGGAGGCTCTTGCCGAACAGGTGCGGACGGGAGATAAAGCACTGGCGATTGTTTTTAACCATACGGTAAATTATGTCTGTTTTATCGACATAAACCATATCTCCGGTTCTGATTGCGTCAAATCCCTGTTTGCCGGTAGGCAGCTTTTTCATGATATCCCCGCTTTTTACGACTTCCCTAACAACAGTCTACCATCAGTTTCTGCTCAGGGGCCGCAGATGCAGCACAAAAAACAGATATGAAGCCTGGCTCACAGGCTTATAGCCCAGAAATGCGCAAGAGCCTTGTGAGAGCTGTCCTCTCCTATATTTCCGATCATCCCGCGCCGCGGTCAGAGAGCTTCCGGACTTTTATGATTTTGTCCTCTGTCATTCAGCCCCCGCTTATTCTCTGAAGTTACCCGGCAGCTTGACATATACCCCCAGGGGGTATACTCTGATCAACGGACAGGCATGGAGAGAGATATGACCGGAGAAGATCTGAAGGACACCGCAGATGGGAATGCAGAAGCGCCTGAGGCAGGATGCTGCCCCTGCTGCTCCGGGAAGGGAGTGCACAGCCACAAGCTGAGGACGGATGACGAGAAGAAGAAGCTTCTCAACCGACTCAGGAGGGCAGAGGGCCAGATCCGCGGGATAGAGAGGATGGTCGAGGAGAATGCCTACTGCCCGGACATCATGGTGCAGATCCAGGCGGCAATCTCCGCGCTCAATGCCTTCAACCGTGAGCTCCTTGCCAGGCACATCAGGGGCTGCGTCGCTGACGACATCAGGAACGGCAACGACGCGGTCATCGATGAGCTCGCGCGCCTCACGGAAAAGCTCATGAAATAAACGCTATTTCTTCCGGATGGCAGTGCCTTCCGGCAAACGGAGAAGAGATGGAAAGATACAGAGTCACCGGAATGAGCTGCGCCGCCTGCCAGTCGCATGTTGAAAGGGCAGTGAGGGCAGTTCCAGGGGTAACCTCATGCGCGGTGAGCCTCCTCACGAACTCCATGCAGGTTGAGGGAACGGCACCGGCGGGCGACATCGTGAAAGCCGTTAAGGATGCGGGCTACGGCGCCGCGCCACAGGGAGGCGCTGCAGCAGAAAGTGCCGCACCGGAGGAGGACGCGCTGCAGGACCGCGAGACGCCTGAGCTTCTCCGGCGCCTCCTCTGGTCGCTCGCCGTGCTCCTTCCCCTGATGTACCTCTCCCTCGGGCATATGAGATGGGGCTTCCCCATTCCGCTCTTCCTGGAGAACGGCGTCTGCATGGGCATCATGCAGCTCATTCTCTCCTCCATTGTCCTCTTCATGAACAGGAAGTTCTTCACCGGGGGCTTCGGGGCGTTCCTGCACCGGAGCACCAACATGGACACGCTGGTGGCCCTGGGCTCGGCGGCATCCTTCCTCTACAGCCTGACGGCGCTCTTTGCCATGGCCTCCGAGATGGGGAAGGGAAACGGCGCCGCTGTTGAGAGTCTCCTCATGAACCACCTCTGGTTCGAGACCGCCGCGATGATTCCCTGCCTCATCACCTTCGGGAAGACCCTGGAGTCCTACTCAAAGGGCCGCACTACCGACGCGCTCAAAAGCCTCATGAATCTCGCGCCCAGAACGGCCGTGGTGGAGAAGGACGGGAAGGAGACCGAGATCCCTGTCGCGGATCTGAAGCCCGGAGACATCTTCATCGTGCGGCCCGGCGCGAACATCCCCGCGGACGGGGTGATCGTGAGCGGGAGCGCAGCGGTTGACGAGTCGGCGCTCACGGGAGAGAGCGTCCCCTCCGACAGGAAGGAGGGCGATGAGGTCTCCGCGGCAACGGTCAACAGATCAGGCTTCATCCGCTGCCGCACGCTGCGCGCCGGCGAGGACACCTCGTTTGCCGCCATAGTGAGGCTCGTCTCCGACGCGGCCGCGACCAAGGCCCCGATCTCAAGGATTGCGGACCGGGTGTCGGCAGTATTTGTCCCGGGAGTAATCATTGTCTCCCTTATCACGCTCACAGGCTGGCTTATTACGGGGAGTGACTTTGCCTTCGCCCTCGCGAGGGCGGTCTCAGTCCTTGTCATCAGCTGCCCGTGCGCACTCGGGCTCGCGACTCCGGTCGCCATCATGGTCGGAAACGGCGTCGGCGCGAGGAACGGTATCCTCTTCAAGACCGCGGCGGCCCTTGAGTCCGCCGGCAGGACCTCTGTCATCGCGCTCGACAAGACCGGAACTGTTACAAGAGGGAAGCCTGAGGCAGCTGGCGTCATTCCGGCTGATGGGCAGAGTGAGAAGGAGCTTCTCTCAATCGCGTACTCCCTCGAGAAAATGAGCGATCACCCGCTCGCCGCGGCAGTCTCATCATACGCAGAGGCAGAAGGCGTGGAGGCGAAGGAGCTCTCCGCTTTCCGGGAAATCCCCGGGAAGGGCCTGGAGGCGGATCTTTCGGGGGAGAGAATCTCCGGAGGAAGCCGGAGTTTCATCTCCCAGATTGCGGAGATCCCGGAGGAGATCGGGCGGAAGGCAGATGAGTTCACGGCGCGCGGCGCCACCCCGCTCTTCTTCGCGAAGGGAAAGACTCTTCTCGGCGTGATTGCCGTCGCTGACGCGATAAGGGACGAGAGCCGGGAGGCAATCAGGAGCCTTCGCAATATGGGCATCAGGACCGTGATGCTGACAGGCGACAACGAGCGGACGGCAGCGGCCATCGGGCGCGAGGCAGGAGTCGATCTTGTCGTCGCGGGAGTCATGCCTGACATCAAGGCTGATGTTGTGGGAAGGCTTAAGGCCACCGGCAGGACCGCCATGGTCGGCGACGGCATCAATGACGCGCCGGCCCTCACCGCGGCTGACACCGGCATAGCGGTCGGAGCCGGGACCGATGTCGCGATAGACGCGGCCGACGTGGTCCTCATGAGGAGCAGGCTTGACGATGTCCCGGCTGCGGTGCGCCTCAGCCGCGCGGCGGTGAGGAACATCCATCAGAACCTCTTCTGGGCGTTCTTCTACAACGTCGCCTGCATTCCTCTTGCTGCGGGGGTATATCAGGCTCTCTTCGGCCTCAGTTTCGAGCTGAGCCCTGCCGTCGGGGCGCTCGCGATGAGCCTCTCCTCGGTCACGGTCTGCATGAACGCGCTCCGGCTCAACTTCGCGAGGATACATGACGGCTCGCATGACAGGCCTTCGGGAAAGAGCCTTGCGCTTAAGGGCGAGGCAACAGTCATCAGGAAAGGAAGCCCTGAGGAGGCGGAGTACCTCCCCGGGGACGCCGCTGGAAGCAAAAACGGCGGCAAAGGAGAGGAAATGGCAGAGGAGAGGCTTGTGCCGGGCGAGGGCGAGCAGCTCGTAACCGTCGGCATACAGGGCATGATGTGCGGGCACTGCGAGAGGGCGGTGAGGAGCGCGCTTCTTGCGCTCGGCGTGCGCGATGCAAGGGTTTCGTACAAGGAAGGGACGGCGGAGCTGGTCTTCAGCGATGAGACCATCACGGATCAGGAGATAAAGGACGCCGTCCAGGAACAGGGATATCTCGCCGTCTATGTCCAGAGGGACGGGAAGGCAGGGAACTGAGGAGTAAAAAATGAAGAAGACCATAAAGATTGAGGGAATGAAGTGCCCGCACTGCGAGGCAAGGGTCAGGGATGCGCTTTCGGCAGTTGACGGAGTCAAAGAGGCTGACGTCAGCCATGAGAAGGGGCGCGCGGTCGTAACGCTCGCGAAGGATGTCGCTGATGACGTCCTCTCGAAGGCTGTTACGGATCAGGGCTACAAAGTCCTCTCCGTTGAGAAGACCAAGCTCTTCGGGATTTTCTGATCCGGATTTTTCTCTTTGCAGGGCGGGATATTCCCGCCTTTTTCATTTGCGGGAAGCGCCGGCAGAGGCAGCAGTCAGGCCGGATCCCGGGAAAATCACGCTCTCCGTCACATTTTTGCCATTCACCCTAAAGCCGCCTGATCCTCTGCCGATAACCTCTTCAGCAGGAAGAAAACAAACAAAAACAATTTAAGGATGTCCGGAAAGACCGGGATCCGGGGAGTGAAATATGTCTATCTATGTAAATACCAACACCAGCTCGCTTCGCGCGCAGTCAGCCCTTTCCAAGGCAACCAGCAAGCTCTCTGACAGCTATGCAAAGCTCTCCTCAGGCAAGAGAATCAACTCTGCCAAGGATGATGCCGCCGGCCTTCAGATCGCGTCCCGTATGACCTCCCAGATCAACGGACTCACCCAGGGCAACCGCAACGCGAACGACGGCATCTCCATGTGCCAGACCGCAGAGGGCGCCACCGAGGAAATCACCAACATGCTGCAGCGCATGAGAACCCTCGCCCTCCAGAGCGCCAACGGCACTAACGCTGACTCCGAGCGCACCGCTATCCAGGAGGAGACTGACCAGCTCTCCCTCGAGATCCAGCGTATCGGCGAGCAGACCTCCTTCGGCGGAACTCTCCACCTCCTCAACGGCTCACTTGGCGGAGCTGACGCCAACAACAAGGCTAACGGCACTGACGGGCTGGTAAAGTTCCAGGTAGGATCACACTCGGATCAGACCGTAACGGCAAGCTTCTCCGACCTGACATTCGGCGGACTGGTAAACTACGCAGCCGGCCAGACGGATGTGGCAAGCGGCGATACCATTTCCTTCGCGGAAAGTGCCAACGATACCGGGCGGGCAGTGCTCAGGGCAATTTCCGCCTCTGACCATGACGGCCTGAAGGGCTCCAACATGTCTGCCACCGGCAAGACCTCTGACAAAAAAGACATCAAGACCAAAGGCGCAAAGCTCTCCCTCAGCATGACCTCCCAGGCCAACGCTCAGGCGGCGGTCAAGGTCCTTGACGTGATGATCAAGCATGTCGATTCCGAGCGCGCACAGTGGGGCGCTGTTCAGAACCGTCTGACCTCGACCATCAGCAACCAGAGCAACACCATCACCAACGTGTCCGACGCAAGGAGCCGCATCCAGGATGTAGACTTCGCCTCCGAGACTGCAAGCATGACCCAGCAGAACGTCATCCAGCAGGCAGCTACCTCGGTGCTCTCCCAGGCGAACAGCTCAACCCAGATTGCGCTCTCGCTTCTCGGCTAAAGCCGGAGGCACGTCTCATGAGGCCGGGCAAGTCCCGGCCTTTCTGATCCTGAAATTCCTATCCCTGCAGGCCGCCGGCCTCTCACGATTCAGTGCCCGAAAACCGGGAATTTTATTTTTATTCAGCTTTTGCCTGGAAGGAACAGCACTTCCGGGAATGAGGCCCCGCCTGCCTCCGGGTTTCTCCTCGATGTGATTCAAGAGCGGTACCTTGCCTGGCTAAATCATCTGCCGAAAAAGTCCCTGATGAGAATATTTAAGGGCGCTTCTAATCATGAACAAAAAGCTCATGGATCCCTGAAAACCTTTGCGGGACAAGGGATTCCTGGTGGCGGCAGCAGATTAAAAGCTGCGGGTAATTTTCCCAGGATTCCTGAAAATCGCAGCCGCTGCCGGCTGGGATTCTCCGGCGGAATTCCTCTCTTGGTACGGAAAACGGTCCTGATTCCTGTTACTATGTGCGCCGTGATCTCCTCTGCATGCGGTAATTCCTGACTGCAGGTAAATCCACGATGCTGCAGACGTGAGGTCACCCCATTCCTTCCTTGATGTTCCCTTTTGGCAGCTCCAGCTGGCTCCGGCAGCCACGCCCTTCTGTCCGCAAGAATTTTTGAGTATTAAGTCACATTTTTAATCAGTTGGCTAAAGTGGCATTTCCCGGTGCCGATAACCTCTTCAGCAGGAAGAAAAACCAGTGAAAAACAATTTAGGAAGTCCGGATTACGGGCTCCGGGAGTGAAATATGTCCATCTATGTAAATACCAACACCAGCTCTCTTCGCGCTCAGTCCGCACTTTCCAAGGCAACCGGCAAGCTCTCTGACAGCTATGCAAAGCTCTCCTCAGGCAAGAGAATCAACTCCGCCAAGGACGATGCCGCAGGCCTTCAGATCGCATCCCGTATGACCTCCCAGATCAACGGCCTGACCCAGGGCAACCGCAACGCGAACGACGGCATCTCCATGTGCCAGACCGCAGAGGGCGCGACCGAGGAAATCACCAGCATGCTCCAGCGCATGAGAACCCTCGCCCTCCAGAGCGCCAACGGCACCAACGCTGACTCCGAGCGCAGCGCAATCCAGGAGGAGACCGACCAGCTCTCACTCGAGATCCAGCGTATCGGCGAGCAGACCTCCTTCGGCGGAACACTCCACCTCCTGGACGGCTCTCTCGGAAACAAGGACGAGAATGGCAAGAACAAAGACAACGACGTAAGCTTCCAGGTCGGCTCACACTCTGACCAGACCGTAACCGCAAGCTTCTCTGACCTGACCTTCGGCGGGCTTGTGAACTATGTCACCGGCAAGAAGGAAGTTGCAAGCGGATCAAACATCTCTTTCGGGACCGCTTCCAACACCACCGGCCAGGCAGTCCTGCGCGCTATCACCACTGCAGACAAGGACGGTCTCAACGGCACCAAGATGAAGGCGGCTGTTAATGTCCTCAACTCTGCCGGCACCAAGGTCGAGAAGGCTGCCGATGCCGCTGCCAAGCTCTCCCTCAGCATGACCTCCCAGGCCAATGCCCAGGCTGCTGTGAAGGTCCTCGACGCTATGATCAGCCACGTTGACTCCGAGAGGGCGCAGTGGGGCGCTGTTCAGAACCGTCTGACCTCCACCATCAGCAACCAGAGCAACACCATCACCAACGTATCTGATGCAAGAAGCCGCATCCAGGATGTGGACTTCGCATCCGAGACTGCGAACATGACCCAGCAGAACGTCATCCAGCAGGCAGCCACCTCGGTACTCTCGCAGGCGAACAGCTCAACCCAGATTGCGCTCTCGCTCCTCGGCTAAGGTCGGTGAGGCGCACCATGAGGCCGGGCAAGTCCCGGCCTTTTTTGATCCTGTTTTTTTCTCATAATGCCCGCTGCCGGCGGGCTTTTTACTTTCTCTTGAGATTTTCTGAGCGCCGGCTCACATTTCAGCACACCTGGTTAAAGTCAGCATCTCCTGGGCCGATAACGCATATAAGCAGGAAGAAAAAGGCAATAACATAAAACCAATTGAGGAAGTCCGGGTTACGGGCTCCGGGGAGTGAAATATGTCTATCTATGTAAATACCAACACCAGCTCGCTTCGCGCGCAGTCAGCCCTTTCCAAGGCAACCAGCAAGCTCTCTGACAGCTATGCAAAGCTCTCCTCAGG
>JAEEGJ010016173.1_pt1 | contig 17210 bp, 13 predicted proteins | sample 8958761 | NCBI WGS metagenome assembly JAEEGJ01 (sample SAMN16246546, study PRJNA631951) | gut metagenome | biome: gut microbiome; feature: rumen; material: RS-attached | host: Bos | place: Iran: Karaj | collected 2018-10 | reverse complement strand
GCGGCGGCGGCCCGAGAGCGTTTCTACGTAGCCGTCGCGGTGGGCGGCCGCCTTGGTATCTTCGATAAACTGTTGCACGCCTTGGTACATCCCGAAGTAACCGTCGATGAAGTCCCTTGCCTGCGACATCGGAATTTTCAAGTCGCGGGCGAGGCGGAAGGCTGTCATGCCGTAGAGCACGCCGAAATTCACCACCTTTGCATCACGGCGCATGTCGCTCGTGACGGCGTCTAGATCCACCCCGTAAATTGCGGCAGCGGTGCGGGCGTGGATGTCGATGCCTTCCTTGTAGCTTTCGATGAGCGCGGCATCGCCACTCAGGTGTGCAAGCATTCGGAGTTCAATTTGCGAGTAGTCCACCGCAAGAATCACGTTGTCCTTGCTCTGCGGGATAAACGCTGCGCGGATTTTCTTGCCCAAGTCGCTGCGCACGGGAATGTTCTGCAGGTTCGGATCGCGGCTGGAAAGGCGGCCTGTTGCAGTTCCCCACTGGATAAAACTCGTGTGGATGCGGCGCGTGTCCGGATTGATGAGCGTCGGGAGCACCGAGATGTAGGTGCTCTGCATCTTCTTGAGTTCGCGGTACTCGATGACGGCAAAAACAATCGGGTGCGGCGCCTTGAAGCTCAGTTCTTCAAGCACGACGGCGTCGGTGCTGCGCTTCTTGATTTCGGGGAGTCCGAGCGTATCGAAAAGCACGTCGCCCAGCTGCTTCGGGGAACCGATGTTGAATTCCACGCCGGCCATGTCGCAGATTTCTTTCTCGAGATTCTCGATGCGGTGTGCAAGTTCCTGCTCCAGCGTCTTGAGAGCCGGAACATCGATGGCGACACCCACGGATTCCATCTGGTACAATACCTTCAGGAGGGGCATCTCCTGCGCGAAGAAGTACTTCACGTAGTCAAGTTTTTCAAGCTCACGGCGGAGTGGTTCCCACAGGCGTAGCGTATAGACCGCATCTTCGGCACCGTATTCGGTGGCGTCCTTGATGGGCGTGCGGTTGAACGTAATCTGGTTCTTGCCGCGGCCAATGAGATTTTCTATCGGAATCATCTCGTGCTGCAGGCGTTGCATCACTTGGTTGTCGAGCCCGAGGCCCGATTGCCCCGGCGAAAGCATCCAGGCGGCAATAAGCGTGTCGACGATGTTCGCGCTGTCAATTGTTGCTTGCGGAATCTTGAATGCGCGTGCGAGAACGTGCAGGTCGAATTTCGCGTTGTGGAATACGAAAGCGCGTTTCGAAGACGCGCCGTCGGCGCCATTATTATCGGCGACAGGAGCATTGTCGGCGAAAAATTCCTTGAACCAGTTCGCGGCCTTGTTGAAATCGAAGTTTCCGCCCTTGCCCGCGGGGAGTGGAAACCCGATTTCGTCGGTGTGCGCGAGCGGAATGTAGTAGCCCTTCGCCACGTTGCCGTCGCTGTCGGCAGAGGCGAGGCAGAGACCCACGATGTTGCATTGCATCGGGTCAAGGCCATCGGTTTCGGTGTCTACGCCAATCAAAGACGATGCGGAGAATTCCGCCTTCATCTGCTCGAAAATTTCATCAGTATCAACGCAGATATACGGCGGCGGAACATCAACCGGGAAACATGCTGCCTGAATCGCGACGTCCCCGTTGGCGCCTTCCGCACCCGCATTATTCGGATCGTCGTTGCGCACGAATCCCGACTTGCTCGGGACCTTCTCGAGCAGGCGCAACAGACTGTTGATTTCGTGGTCCTTGAACATCTGCGCGAGCGTGTCTACATGCAGGCCGTTGTATTCAAGCGCGTCTAAATTTCCGCTAAATGCCCGCTTTGTCTGTAGTGTCACGAGTTCGCGGCTGAGGAATGCCTTTTCGCGGTTGTTCGCCAAATTGTCGTGCAAGCCCTTCTTGGTAATCTTGTCCAGGTTCGCGTACAGGTTGTCCATGTCGCCGTAATCGTTCAGCAACTGGATGGCCGTCTTCGGGCCCACCTTCGGTACGCCGGGGACGTTGTCGCTCGCATCTCCCATGAGCGCGAGGTAGTCGCGTATCTTTTCCGGCGGGAGCCCGTACTTTTCCATCACCTGCTCGGGGCCAAAATCTATTCCATCGGCGCCTTTCGTCAAGTGGAAAAGGTGAATCTTATCCGTCACGATTTGTGACATGTCCTTGTCTTTACTGAGAATCACGACGCTGTCGAATCCCGCCTCGACCGCAGCCACCGCGGTACTTGCCATCACGTCGTCTGCCTCGTAGCCCGGTTCCGAAAGCAGCGGTATTCCGCTAGCCTCGAGACTTTCGCCCAGCAGCGGCATCTGCGCCGCCATCTCTTCGGGCATGGGCCCGCGATTCGCCTTGTAGTCGGGGTAAAGTTCGTGCCTGAAGGTTTTCGTATGTGCCACGTCGCGCGCAATCGCAAAGTGCGTGGGCTTGTGCTTAGCCAAGATGCGGAGCACCGCACCCCAGTAACCGTGCATCATCGAAACGTCTTCGCCCTGGCTGTTTTTGAGCGGGTTTTGCGAGTAGGCGTAGAACATGCGGAACGCGAGCGCGTACGAATCGAGCAATAGTAAAGTCTTGGGCATAACCTGAATGTAGAAAAAATATTATATATGTTTCTAATGGAACGTATGGGAAGGAGATGTTTATGAAAAAGATTGCGGTTTTCGCACCATTCCTGTTGGCATTATCATTTATCGCCTGTGGTGACGATGATAGCGGCGTCTCGGCCCAGCTTTCGGACGATTCATCTTCTAGCGTCTGCGAAGACTGTGGCGATGTGCGCTCGTCTTCTTCTGTCATCCCCGGCTCGTCCGGGGATCTTCGCACCTCTTCCAGCCAAAAGCAGGGGGATGGCGGCTTGGAGTCCTCCATGACGAACAGTTCTGCAAAATCCTCAAGTTCATCTAGTGAGAAATCTTCATCATCCAGCGCCATCCAAAGCAGTGGTGATGGAACCAGTTCTTCGGTTTTATCTAGCAGTAGCGAAGAATCTAGTGGTAGCGAGAAATCTAGCAGCAGTTCTATAGAATCCTCCAGTTCCGAGGAATGGTTTGGTTTTGAGGAATCGTCGAGCTCTGTGGCTTTGGCGACTCCGTGTAAAACAGAGACGGAAGACAATTGCGAATATGGCGAGTTGATTGATTCTCGCGATGGTCAGAAATACAAGACTGTAAAGATTGGCGAACAGTGGTGGATGGCGGAGAACTTGAATTACGCTTACCTTCAGCCTACGGCAACCCTGGATTCTAGCAGTTTCTGCTACAATCATGAGACAGCCAAATGTGACGAGTATGGTCGCCTGTACATGTGGAGTGCGGCGATGGACAGCGTAGGTATGTTCAGTGAAGATGGCAAAGGTTGCGGTTGGCATTCGGACAGCGCTCTGGTTGATACGGTACGTGGAGTGTGCCCCGAAGGTTGGCACTTGCCTAGTGCAACGGAATTTATGATTTTGGCGGAGGCTGTTGGTGGCATGGATTCTGCTGGCTTGAAATTGAAGTCCACTAGTGGTTGGAAAAAGAGATCCGATGGAACAAGTGGCAATGGAACAGACGCCTTTGGTTTCAAAGCGTTGGCTGCAGGTGCTATGGTCAAGTTGAGCGGAATAGGGTTCGAAGGATTGAATATGAGTATGAACTTCTGGACTTCTACACAGAAGGACAGAAATTTTTTCATAGACAGAGATGACTATGCGGTCTTGTATAGCAACTACGAGGACTTTGGTTACCCGGTTCGTTGCGTGAAGGATTAGTATATTTCTAAAAAAAAGGAATTATCATGAAGAACTTTAGCGAAAATATCAAGTACATCGGTGTCGATGACCGCGACTTGGATTTGTTCGAAGGCCAGTACGTGGTGCCCGAGGGCATGGCCTACAATTCGTATGTGATTGTTGACGAAAAGATTGCCGTGACGGACACGGTAGATGCGCACAAGGTGGGCGAGTGGCTTGCCAATCTGGAGGCTGCTCTCGCTGGCCGCAAGCCGGATTACTTGGTGATTCACCACTTGGAACCGGATCACGCCGGCGGTATCGCCGATTTCGTGGCGAAATACCCCGAGGCGACTTTGGTTGGCTCTGCCAAGTCTTTCGCGCTGTTGCCGCAGTTCATGGCGCTCCCCGAATCTGTCAAGAAGCAGACCGTGAAGGAAGGCGAAACTCTTTCTCTCGGCAAGCACACGCTCCAGTTTATCGGTGCCCCGATGGTGCACTGGCCCGAAGTCCTGTTCAGCTACGAACAGAGCGAAAAGGTTTTGTTCTCGGCCGATGCGTTCGGCAAGTTCGGCGTTTACGATGCCGACCCGGACGACTGGGCTTGCGAAGCACGCCGCTACTACTTCAACATCGTGGGCAAGTACGGCAACCAGGTGCAGGCGGTGCTCAAGAAGGCTGCTGCACTTGACATCAAGACGATCTGCCCGTTGCATGGCCTGGTGCTCACCGAAAATCTGGGCTACTACATCGACAAGTACAATATCTGGAGCAGCTACGCTCCCGAAGACAAGGGCGTGCTCGTGGCGTATGCCTCGATCTACGGCGGAACCAAGAAGGCCGCGGAATTGCTCGGCGAAAAACTCAAGGCTGCCGGTGTCGAGAAGGTTGTGGTTTCTGACCTTGCCCGTAGCGACATGGCTGAAGTCATCGAAGACGCATTCCGTTACAATCGCATGGTGGTGGCTGCTCCTACATATGATGCGGGCCTTTTCCCGGTGATGGAAGATTTCCTGAACCACCTGAAGGCAAAGAACTACAGCAATCGCAAAGTGGGTGTCGTGGAAAACGGAACCTGGGCTCCGATGGCCGCCAAGAAGATGACCGAAATCCTCGCCACGCTCAAGAACGTGACGCTTGCCGAGACGGTTGTGACGGTAAAATCGACGCTCAGCACCGAATCCGAAGCAGCACTCGACAAGCTCGTGGCCGAGATGGTGTAGAAAACGCCGTAGTTGTCTTTGTAAAATAAATTTTTGAGAACATTTAAGGAGTGGCGAATTTCTACGATTTTCGCCATTTTTTTGTTTTGTGGCTAATTACGGGCGAAAAATGGTGTCAATGGCAAAAATTTCTATTGACTTTTCTCCTTTTTGAATATAAATTTTGAGAAAAATTTTGAGAACAATGCGGGCGGGTTGCCCGCGGCTCAAAAAAGGATGGATGTTATGGGTTGTAATTCGTTAAGGATGTCGCTCTCGGCACTGCTTGTGTGCGGGGCGACGGTTGTTGGTACGGCGACTTCCGCGTTCGCGGTCACTTCGCCGGATTTCCCGATGGCGGGGTTCGCGACGCAGAACGGCGGCACTACGGGCGGCAAGGGATATTCCGAGGTCACGGTCGACAACGTGAACGACCTCAAGACCTACGCCAAGGCGGGCAACAAGATTATTTACGTGAAGCCGGGGACGTACATGGGCCCGGTGGAAGTCGGTAGCAACGTGACGATTTACGGCTATCAGGGCGCCATCATCGCGCAGCCCAGCTCGGGTAGCGCCATGAAGCTGAGCGGCTCGAAGAACGTCATCATCCGCAACCTGAAATTCAAGGGCGTCGGCGCGCACGACGACGATGACGAGGATTGCCTCCAGGTGAATCATGAATCGAAGAACGTATGGATTGACCACGTGGATGTTTATGACGGTCACGACGGCAACCTGGACATCACCAACGCCTCGGACTACGTGACGATTTCGTGGACCAAGTTCAGCTACACTTCGGCATCGACGGGCCACCAGTTCAGCAACCTGATTGGCAACAGCAAGACCAAGACGAGCGACCGCGGGCATCTGAACGTGACGATTCACCATACGTGGTGGGCGGACGGCGTGGTGGAACGCATGCCGCGCGTGCGCTTTGGCAAGGTGCATGTGGCGAACAACCTTTTCGACAGCAAGGATGCGAGCTACTGTGTGCGTGCGGCCATCGAGGCGGACATCCGCATCGAAAGGAACGTGTTTATCGGCGTGCAGAAGGCGCTTGACCTCTACACGAGCGATGGTGCCATCACGGCGGCACAGATGATCGAGAATTACGAAGAGAACGTGAAAAAGCCGCAGTCGGGCACGGGCACGGCGTTCAAACCGAGCTATTCCATGAGCCTTACCGATGTGAGTACGCAGGCGAAGGCGTATGCCCTGCGCGATTCTATTAAGTTGTATGCAGGTGCTACTCTCCCGGATCCGGGTGCATCGTCTGTGGTGACTCCGGCAAGTTCCAGCAGCGCAAAGTCGAGCTCCAGCGTGGCATCGAGTTCTTCCGTGAAGTCGAGCAGCAGTGTTGCAAAGTCCAGTTCATCGCAGGGTTCTGTTGCGGGCGAGGCTAGCCTCACCAAGCATGGCTCGGGCAGTGCAAACCAGGAGGTTGCCCAGGGCGCTGCGGTTACGGAATTCTACTACACGATTGCGGGCGCGACGGGTGCCACAGTGACGGGGCTTCCGGATGGCGTGTCGGGTACGCTCAAGGGTTCTGACTTCTACATTTCGGGAACGGTCTCTGCGACGGCTGCGCCGGGTGCATACAAGTTTACCGTAACGACAACGGGCGCTACGACGAATGCCTCGAAGAGCGGGACCATTACCGTGACGGGGAACGGCACGGCGCCTGCATCGAGTTCCTCCGCAAAGTCCAGCAGTAGCGTCGCACCGCCGTCGAGCAGCAGCGCGGATGCCGAGCCTACCGAGGAGTCGAGTTCTTCCAAGGTCACCGAGCCTGTCGAGGTTCAGGATGAATCCTCCAGCAGCGAGAATTCCGATGCGATTGTGCCTGTGGCGGTGACCCGCATGAACCTTGCTGTGTCGGGCCGTGAAGTCGCTATTTATGGCTTGGGTACGGCTGCGGGCTCCGTGCAGGTAGCCGTGTTCGACATGCAGGGCCGCCTGCTGTTCCGCCGGAATGTCACAGGCCAGAACAACGCCTTTGCGTTGCCGGGGGCGGGCTCGTACCTCGTGCGTGTCGGCACCGAGAACCACGTGGTGAAAATTCGCTAAAATTGTTCTCCTCCAAAACACCGGCGCCCGCATAACAGCGGGCGCTTTTTTACATTGTGTATAAAATGGGAGGACCACTATGAGATGGAGAATTTTTGCCCTGGTTGCATTCCTGTGTCTGGCCGCTTGCGGTGACGACGACAGCGATTTTGCGACGCGCCCGGACGGGAAGGAATCTTCGTCGAGCGTCACGCCGAAATCGAGCGATGACGAGACAAGTGTGTCCAGCAGCAGTTCTGTCGCTTTGGCGACTTCGTGTAAAACCGATAGTACGGATACCTGTGAATATGGCGAGTTGGTGGATGAGCGCGATGGCCAAACTTACAAGACGGTAAAGATTGGTGAGCAAGTCTGGATGGCGGCGAATTTGAACTACGCTTACACGGGTGTTCCCTATAACTATGCCGGCGGTAATACCTCCGATTCTACTAGCTGGTGCTATGGCAATGACCCGGTCAACTGTTCCAAGTATGGGCGCCTTTACACATGGGCGGCGGCGATGGACAGCGTGGGAACGTGGAGTGCAAATAGCAAGGGATGCGGTCAAGAAAAGAACTGTTCGCCGATTTATCCGGTACGTGGTGTTTGTCCCAAGGGCTGGCATTTGCCGGATACAACGGAATGGAAAACGCTGATTTTTGCAGTTGGCGGTTTTGCTGGCATGAAGCTCAAGTCCACAACCAACTGGCATAGTGGTGGCGGTACGGACGCCTACTTGTTCTCAGCGTTGCCTGCTGGCGAAAGGGGGGACGATGGGTATTACTACGGCGAGAACTACAGAGCAAACTTTTGGTGTTCTACAGAGTTCGATTACTATTATGCGTGCGGCATGCTCATGCGCTACGACATCAACGTCGTGAACTTGTACGGCATCTACAAGGGCGGCGGGTATTCAGTCCGTTGCCTCAAGGATTAGTTCTAAGGATAAATTTATCGGCCAAACGCCTGCGGAAGCGCGTCGATGACATCGCTCGGGAGCATGCTGAATGCTCCCATTTTTGTGCGGGCTATGCGGCCCGCTTTTTGGTGCAGTAATGCTCCGAGGACGGCGGCTTCGCAAATGGGCATGCCCTGTGCGAGGAGTGCCGTGATGATGCCGGTAAGAACGTCGCCCGAGCCGCCCTTGGCGAGGCCCGAGTTGTGTGCGGGCACGATGAACACGCGTCCGTCGGGGCTCGCGACGAAGGTGGGCGCTCCCTTCAGGAGAATGACCTTTTTCGTGTGTCGGGCGATGTCGCGCAGTTGGTTCGGTATGTCGATGTCGTTTGTCGGGAGGGCGCCGAAAAGCCTTTCGAATTCGCGGCGGTGCGGGGTGAGCACGGCCGCGGAGGCGATGCTGTGCAGGAACGATGCCGCGCCGGAGGCGGGGCTTGCCGAAGTCCTGTTGAGCGTGGCGATGGCGTTCAGCGCGTCGGCGTCGATGACCGTCGGGCACTTGACTTGCTGGAGTATTTCGATGACGGCGTCGCGCGTGCATTCGGCGCTACCGATTCCGGGCCCGATGGCGAGAGCCTGGTTGTGTGCCGCTTTCTCGAGAATCTGTGGGATGTGTGCGGGGGAGAGGGCGGTGGCGCGGTCGTCGACCGTGTCTCCGTCCTGGCCGGCCATGTCTTGCAGGTTGCAGAATACGGGTTCCGAGAGTTTTGCCTGCAGTACGGGCATTATGGCATCCGGGCTCGCGAGCGTCACGAGGCCGGCGCCGCTCCGGAGGGCGGCCCCCGTGCAGAGCGCGGCAGCTCCCGGCATGTCGCCGGAGCCTGCGACAATCATCGCGCAGCCTTGTTTGCGCTTGTCGCCCCAGTCATCGCGCTCGGGCAACATCTGCGGTATGAGCGATTCCTCTGCGAGGTAGACCTTCTCGTCGAATTGTTTGACAATCTCTTCAGGGTAGCAAAGCGGCGCTACGGCCGCATTGCCGAATACCGGCCCGCCTTCGCGCGTGTATGCATCCAGTCGCGGGAACCCGAACATCAGGGCCTCGAGTGCGTGTATGCAGGGTTCTAGACGCCCGTGCGCCTGGGAATCGTATCCGGTAGGTGCGTCGGCCGCGACAACCGGGACGCCTGCGTCCCCGATGTCGCGCGCCGCGGCTGCGTACAGTTCCCGCAGTTCGCCGTGCGCTCCGTTCCCGAGCATGCAATCGACAATCAGGTTGAAATCCGCGAACCGCGGCGTGCGCGGCGCAGTTCCTGCCTGCGACAAACTTTCCGCTGTCGGCGAATACGGAATTAAACGGCCACCTGCCTGTGAAAAATCATCCAGGGCCATCTTGGCTTCGTTCTGGAATTTGTCCGCGGCGGCAAGCGAATACGTGGTGCAGGGAATCCCCGCTTCAATCAGTAGCTTCGCGAGCACGAGGCCGTCACCGCCGTTGTTGCCTCCGCCGACAAATACTGCGATGGATCGCGGCGCGTCCCCGGTACTGCGATAAACGTCCCCGTGACCTGCAACTTCGTTATCTAAAATCTCGACCACCTTCTTGAACAGCGCGGCGCCCGCCTGCATCATCAGGCCGTATCCTGCCTCGATTGCGGATGCGTCTCCGGCGAGAGCTTCCTTTGCCGCCTTGTCAAGCGCCCGCATTCCCTCTGTCGAGAGGACGGGCTTGAGTTCCGTATAGCTGAACTGGTCGAGAAGTTTCATACCTTGAATATAAATTTATACCGCGGCCTTTGACAAGACCTCGATGGCGTATTCGCTGTACTTGACGCCGCCTTTTGCCGCGTTGCGCTTGAGTCCTTCGATAACCCAAACTGGCAAGCGAAATGAAGCCATCTTCGTTGCTTCGCGGGCCTTGCGGGCCTTGATTTCCTTTACGGTTTCTTCCCAGGGGCCGTTGCTGACGATTGTGGTGCCGTCTTCCAACCCTTTGCGGAATTCCTCTGCAAAACTGTGCTCGTTAAAATAGCGCAGTTCTTCTTCCGTCATGTCGGGCTTTTCCATTACCTTGATTTCCATAGGTTTTCCTCGTCCTTGTGTGCTCGCCTTGCTGTGACGACTGTGTACAGGTCTTTTTCTAGTACGACTGACCATATTTTACCATCTACCTCTCCGATTGCTAAGTATCGGTCTGGAAAAATGTTTGATGCTCTGAACAAACACCTGCCATGGATTAGTTTCGCCGCCATTTCGGGAGTGAACGTTCTCTCATCGAATTTTTCGAATGCGTGTTTTATTATTTTCATAATTAATATACAAATTGTATTACAAATTGTCAATACGATAAAAATCTTTAAAATTTTGCCAAAATACAATTATATGTGCTTAATTCCGAGAAAAAAGTTCTATTGGCCCCCTCGTATTTGATGATGCTTTTATGTTGCTACACGCAAATATACATAAAGAGAATGTCAGAACTTGACATTCTTAAAAATGCTGTGGTGGGATTTTTTTATTCTGCTATTTTACTTCAGCGCCGTTTACGCGGCTTATCTTTCCGTCAAAATAGATAAAATCGCCGTCCTTGTTCTTCCATACGGCGCGGAAGACGGTCGGGCGCCTGATGCCGTCCGAGTATTCCTTGTAATTTTCGCACTGCGCTTCCCAGGGGGTGTATTCGATGCTCCCGTCGGGGGCGATCTGCCCGCGGTCATTTGTCGTGAACGAGATCATCTCGTAAGAATCGTTGAAGTGGAAAACGCCGGATGCGGTTACGCCCTTGTTCGTGATGGTGGCTTCTACGGTGTGTTCGTCAACCTGTTTGAATGTGATGAAATCCTTCAGGAGTGCGTCCGGCAAGAAGAATGCTTCGGCAAGGTAGGTGATAAGGCATGCCTTGTCCATTTCGGGGCCGGTCTGGTCGAACAGGGTAAAGAGTTTCGCGAGGACTCCTTTCATGCCGCCCTTGCCGTCCATATAGTAATCGTAGCCCTGGAAGGGAACGCCGAACATCTTGCTGTCGATAAATGCGAGTCTGTCCGGGGAATCGGCAAAGTCCGTGTGCGTGTAATCGATCTTGAGCCGCGGCTTGTTTACGCCCAAGCCGAAATCGACATCATTGTATTCCATGGTTAAGTGCGAACGCCTTTCGCTGCCGATGTAGCCGCTCGTTTCCAAGTATTTTTGAATGAGGGGTGGCAGGTTCGCGATGGTCGCGGAATCAAGCGTCCCGGTGAGCGAGGCGGCGTTTTGCAGCCTTGTCTCGACATCGTTTTTGAACTGCGTCTTGACGGGCGAATAGGGAATGTTGAACCACACCGCCAGCAGCAAAATGATGGCGGCGACAACAATCAGGGCTATCATAATCTTTTTCTTCATCTAAAACAAATCCAGCGAACTGTCCAGGTAGATTTCTTCGCGCACCTTGAGCTGGTGCTCGGGCTTGGTCATGTAATAAAGTAGAAATTCCAGGATGATGGCGCTGCCGAGGCTGCGGCCCTCGATTTTGAAATGGCGGAACCCTGCGGGCGCGTATGCGTTCCGGATGTCCTCTATCCCGATAAAGCCGGGGTTCTTCATCGTGTCGGAGAAGCGGTAGCCCCTTTTGGCGGTGGGCGAGACGCATTCGTGGTCCTCGCAATCCTCGCCGATGCTTTTGCGGCTCACGTTCTCGTAGCAGTTTTTGCGGTCGTAGCAGCCGAACCAGCAGCATTCATTGCACAGGAACTCGACCTTCTGTTTTTGCGCGTCCGTAAGCGCGTTCAGCTTGTCGAATTGCTTGTTCAGCCGGAAATCCGGCACGACAAATTTGAATTCGTCGCGGTTTAATTCGGCGACAAACTGCCCGAAGTCCGTAATCACCTTCGTGGTCGAGGAGACGAAAAAGAATTTGGGGTACTTGGACTTGATGTAATCGAGTAACAGGTCCGAGTGGACGATGATGCCAGCGCCTTTTATACCCGCGCTGTCACTCCCGCAATTTTCGAACATCATGCATAGCTCATTGCACCGAGCGTCGTCAAGGTGCTCCTTGCGAACCAGCGAATTGCTGAAGGTGAGCCGTGCCGAAATGCCGTATTCTTTCACGAGTGCCACAACCTTTTCCGGTTCGGCATCCCCGAAACCGACGCGCCCGCCACCCCAGATGCAGTCCCTCGGAGCCCCGTAAATGGAGCCGATTTCGCACCAATCGTAAAAGTATTCCCGGTGTTCGTGCCATAGCGGCAAGAAGGCCTTGTACAGGTCGTAGAATTCGAACAGTCCGGGAAGGTGGTAGAAGATTTTATTCAAGGTTTGTTCTGCTGGTCATGAGGCTGTTTCGTAGTTCATAATATACCTTATTCTACGCATGAGGAAGACTCTTGTGTCAAGTTGTTGTTATCTTTAGGGCATGAGCGAAGAACTTGTACAGTGCGTCCGCACCGGCGGATTCGAAATGGAATACGCGAAATTCGGGAATGGCCCGAGGCCTTTGGTCGTCATTCCGGGACTTGCCATCAAGAGCGTGATGAAGTCCGCGAGTTCGCTCCAGGTGCCCTACAAGATGTTCACCGAGGATTTTACGCTCTACTTCTTCGACCGGCGCAAGGATGTCGAATCCGGCTACTCCCTCGAGGATATGGCACGTGACCAGGTGCTAGCCATGCAGACGCTCGGCCTTTCCGATGTCGCACTTTACGGTGTTTCGCAGGGCGGCATGGTGGCCCAGCATATCGCGGCGACGCACCCGGAACTTGTGTGGAAACTGGTGCTTGGCTGTTCGACCTCGAAGCCAGAGCCGCAGCAGCTCAAGGTTATCGGCGAATGGGCTCGCCTTTCCCGCGCGCATGACCGCGAAGGCCTGGTGAATGCGTTTATCCGTGACTGTTTCTCGCCGAAGTTCGCCGAACGCTACCGTCGCGCATTGCTCATGATGTACCGCGACGTTTCCGAGGCCGAAATGGACCGTTTTGCCATATTCGCCCGCGAGTGCGACAACGTGGATACTGGCGATATGCTTGCCGACATCAAGTGCCCCGTGCTCGTGCTTGCTGCAAGCGAAGACCGCGTGGTGCTCCCGGTCGCATCCGACAAGATTGTGGAAAAGCTAAAAGCCGCGAACGTTCCTTGCGAATACACGATTTTCGAGGGCTACGGCCACGCCGCCTTCGATGAAATCAAGGAATACAAGGACAGGATCCTCGAGTTCCTGAAACGCTGAATCTTTCCGTTGCCGCTTATTGCGAGACGCGGATGTAGTCGACGAGCATCTCGTTGGGGAACTGCGTATCGTCTACCTCGAATCCGGGCCAGTTGCCCGCGACGGCGACATTCAATAACAGGAATTGCGGCTTGTGGAAGGCGTCTGTGCCGCCCGCGTTGTTCTCGATGGAAATCTCGTGGTACTTGAAGTCGTCCACGTACATCGCGATGAGCTTTTCGTCCCAGACGAGCTTGTACGTGTGGAACTGCGTGATGTCGAGTTCCTTTTTTGCCCCGTGGAAATCGTTCGTGTTGTTGCCGTATTCGGCGTGGCTGCCTTCGTATTGCCAGTGGTTCGTTCCATAGACGATGTTTTCGCTGTTCACCGCCTCGATGATGTCGATTTCGCCACAGGCAGGCCAACTGACTTCATCGATGTTTGCCCCGAGCATCCAGAAGGCGGGCCAGATTCCCTTGCCTACGGGTAGCGCGATGCGGGCTTCAACCGTGCCGTACGTGAAGCTGAACTTGCCCTTGGTGATCATGCGCGCGGAGGTGTATTTTGCGCCTTCGAAGTCTTCCTTGTTCGCGCGGATGTGGAGGATACCGTCTTGCACGTAGGCGTTCTCGCTGCGGCCGGTGTAGTATTGCCACTCGTTGTTGCCCCAGCCGCTTGCCCCCGTGCCGATTTCGAAGGTCCACTTTGCAGTGTCGATGGCGTCGAACTCGTCGTTCCAGAGATAAGGCGATTCGCTCGAGGAGGATTCTGTTGCAGAACTGCTTTGAGCCTCGTTCGCGGAACTGTTCGCAATGGCAGAAGAACTGCTTGCGGACGTTTCACTGCTGGATTCGGGTTCGGCGGCAGATGAAAACATCGGGGCGTCGGACGAAGATATCGTATCGCCGGAAAGCGATGATGTCGCATCGTCGGAGGAGCACGCGAAAAAGGCTGCACTTGCAACTGAGGCGATTATAAGGGGCGCTGCGATTTTTCTGAACATTCTCTAAATATAGCCTATAATTCCGTTCCGGGGCGCAAAATACTCCAACTTGGAATAATGGAGGCGATGTATGCGCTCTGCAAAAGATACTTATCGTAGTAGATTTCTAGAAAAAAGGGATGTTTATATGAAAGCTATTCTCAAGTATGGCCTAGTTGCCACGTGTGCCCTGGCTGCAAATGCTTTTGCACAGGATTTCTGTCAAACTGCCGCCCATAGCGGTTCCAAGGTGGAGGTTACCACGAATAAGGTGGGTTCGTTCAGCAATGGAATTGGCTATGAACTCTGGAACGAAGGCGGCAACGGTGGTTCCGCGACGTTCTATGACGACGGTTCCTTCAACTGCAAGATGACTGGCGCCAAGGACTACCTGTGCCGCGCGGGTCTTTCTTTCAATAGCGATAAGACTCATACGGAACTTGGCCACATGAAGGCTGATTTCAAGTTGGTCAAGAGCAACCTTTCCGGAATCCAGTATTCCTACATCGGTATTTACGGCTGGACCCGCGAACCCCTGGTGGAATGGTACATCGTGGATAACACCGGCAGTGACTATATGCCCGGTGACTGGGTTGCCCAGGGGTCTTCAGCAAAGAAGCATGGCGTGTACGACATTGATGGAGCGAAGTATACGGTTTACGAAGGCGACCGAACCTCCTATTCCATCGATGGAGACAACAAGTACTTCAAGCAGTATTTCAGTGTGCGTACTTCGAAGCGCGACTGCGGTACCATCGACATTACGGCCCACTTCAAGAAGTGGGAAGAACTCGGCATGAAGATGGGCAAGATGCACGAGGCAAAGATTCTTGGCGAAGCGGGAAACTCCGAAGGTGCAAAAGCCAGGGGCGAGTATGATTTCCCCTATGCGAAGGTCTATATCGAGAGCGATACGCCGTCTAGTTCTTCTGCTGCACCGTCCAGTTCTTCGATTGCTCCCGAATCTAGCAGCTCGGGGACTACGGCTATCCACGGAATTCGTCCTATGACAATCGGCAGCAATACGTCGCTCGTATTTGATGCTCAGGGTAAGTTCCTCACTTCCTTTGAAACCGAAAACGATGCGTCCCTGACCGCGGCAATCAAGGCCCGGTTCCATTCCGGTGTATTCCTGGTAAAGCAGGGTGGAACCGTCCGTAGCATTACGGTGAAGTAATCCGGGTTCGCTGCGAAGCCAAAGATTTAAGCCTCTCCTTCGGGAGAGGCTTTTTCTATGTGGCGAATTTTGTTGTTCGTTAGTCTTGCGGGGCTTCGGGCGGAACTCTCGCGATTACACCGACAGTCGCACGTGTCGCCTTTACGAGGTCTGCGGGTGCTACTTTCAACTGCAGGCCGCGTTCGCCTGCGCTCACGTAGATGTACGGGAACTGCATCGCCGTCTCGTGAATGAAAATCGGGAAATTCTTCTTGAGCCCGAGCGGGCTGCAGCCGCCGCGGATATAGCCGGTGAGCGGAGTGAGGTCCTTGAGCGGGACGGTATCGATTTTCTTGTTGCCGCTCACCTTGGCGGCACCCTTCAGGTCCACTTCGAGATTCCCGGGCACGACGCACACGAGGTAACCGATCTTGTCTCCGTGAACGAGAATGGTCTTGAAAACCTGATTGATGTCTTCACCGAGGCTGTCGGCCACGTGCTGTGCGCCGAGGTCGTTCTCGTCAACCTTGTAGGGAATGAGCTCGTAACTGATTTTCTGGCGGTCTAGAATCCGCGCTGCATTTGTCTTCTTGATTTCCATTGTGCTCCAAATATAAATCTTCGCGCAGTTTTATGCAATACCCTCATTTTTCTATATTCTGTGATATGGATTCGCTTGTCTATACGGCCGACATTTCGGTGCTGAACGACCCGGCAGTTTTTGACCGCTTGCTCGGGGTGGTCCCGGAATACCGCCGCGAGAAGGCGATGCGTTTCAAGTTCCAGAGCGGAAAATCGCAGTCGCTTGGCGTGGGGCTTTTGCTCCGGCAGGCGTGTCGCGATTTCGGGATTGAAGGCACCGACGAGAATGTGGTGCTCGGTGAAAACGGCAAGCCCGCATTTCGCGATGTTCCTGATGTGCATTTTAACTTGTCGCACTCGAAAACGCGCGTGATGTGCGTGTTGTCACCCTATGAGGCGGGTTGCGATGTGGAGCACGTGCGTGTAGGCCGCTCACGCTTGGCAGAACGCTTTTTCAAGGATTCCGAGAACGCGTGGATACATTCCTTCCCGGAGGGCGTCGAGCAGGATACTGCATTTTGCAGGCTCTGGACGCTGAAGGAATGTTACATGAAGGTCACTGGGCGCGGAATGGCGCTCTCGCCGGACAAGTTTACCCTGACGATGTCGCCGGAGGGAATCGTTCTTGACCACGATGGCGTAAGGCCCGAGTATCTGTTCCGCGAACTAGACTTTGATGACGGTTTTCGGTATGCGTATTGCCTGAAGGGAGCGCCGGAGACGCACTCGGTGAAGGTTGCGGAGATTGATTTAGGAGGAGAGAATGACAAGGCGGTATAAGGCGATTCTTGTCGGGAATGGAACCATGGGCGGGCGGCACCGAGCGCGTTTCGAGATGTGCGGGGTGGAATTTGTCGCCGTGCTAGACAATCAAAAAGATTTTGACGGGATTGCTGAACGTTTAAATGCGGGCGTCTTGCTTGCGGGGGGTAGGACTGCGGGCGGTTTGCTCGCGGACTTTGCGGTAATCGCGTCGCCGGCAAGTACGCATTACGGGTACGCGAAATTTTTTCTGGAACGTAAAATTCCCGTATTTGTGGAAAAGCCTCTTGCGATTGCGGGCGAGGAGGCCCAGGAACTTGTAGACCTGGCGGCGAAAAACGATACACTCCTGTTTGTCGCGCAGTCGGAATGCTACAACCCGATTTTCCTGAACTTCCGCAAGCATTTTCTTGCGGAACTGAACGGGCGTTCGGGCGCGCATCTCGATGCTGGCGATATGCTTATTGCGGGTGATAAACTGCCCGCCGGTAGCGTGCGTCTGGAATTCCGGCGGGAACATCGGCGCTCGTACCGCTGCCGCGACGTGAATGTGGCGCTGGATTTGCTCGTGCATGACCTGAGCCTGTTCCTGACCCTGTTCCGTGCAGAGGATGTGAAGGTGGAGTGGTTCAAGACGGGCACAAAGTCTGCGCGTGATCCGGCGGATTTCGATTCCGCGATGCTGCGCCTGTCGCTTGCGCATGGCCCGCACAAGGGC
>JAEEGJ010016171.1_pt1 | contig 17211 bp, 11 predicted proteins | sample 8958761 | NCBI WGS metagenome assembly JAEEGJ01 (sample SAMN16246546, study PRJNA631951) | gut metagenome | biome: gut microbiome; feature: rumen; material: RS-attached | host: Bos | place: Iran: Karaj | collected 2018-10 | reverse complement strand
ACCTCGGCAAGGAGAAGACCGTGCTGCTCTCCACCCACATCATGCAGGAGGTGGAAGCCATCTGCGAACGCGCCATTATTATTAATAAAGGTGTGGTGGTGGCCGACGACAAGATCGAGAACCTGAAGCAGGACAACGCCACAAGCAATGTGGTCATCGTGGAGTTTGAGAGCGAGGTGAGCGAAGACCTGCTCCGCAGCATCCCACAAGTGGGTCGTGTACAACATGTGAAGGACAACCACTGGATCCTTGAGCCCCAGGGCGACACCGACATCCGCGCCAACTTGATGCGGTGGTCCGTGGATCGCGGCCTCATTATCAAGACCTTACAGAAAGAGGACATGAGCATCGAGGAGGCGTTCCAGAAGCTGACGAAGGGATAAAACATATCATTTTAGCCACATCGTCTTTACCAAATTTTATTTTTTACCAATTTTTTGAATTTACAATCACTTATTTTGTATTTTTGTAAGTTCAATAATGCATATATTATTCAATTTAAATAATTCATTGACTATGAATAATTTGTATAGATTTTTAACGAAAAGGGAGAAAACTTCTGTTCTCCACTCAAGATTCCTTTTACGATGCACCGCTTTGATGGTCCTTATGATGACCTGGATGATGCCGGCAAGGGCGCAGCACCCATTCACCTTGACAACGGAATCAGACATAACCAATAGTACACAGCATTACTACCTAATACAATCTATTGACCGCCCCACATTCTACGCCATTCCGCATTCAACTGACGAGAATTCCAAGGTCTCCACTACAAGTATTCCCAATGCCAATATGCGTTGGTACTTCATGGACGCTGGAAGCGATTCCGACCATCAGTATTATTACATTGTCAATTCAACAGGCAGATGTTTGTATCGTTATGATAACAATAATGACGGCATCCGAATAAAGAACACCTATGCCGAACTCTCTTCTTTGTCTAATGAAGAATTAAACAATTACAAGTATTTTCTGACGCAAACTGGATCAGATTATTTCATCCACTCCAAAGGCGCTCCGGATTTATACCTGAATAAGAAACAGACTAATGTTCCATACGACCCCTATATCAAAACCAGTACATACACTGACGCTCCCTCTGTATGGAATTTTGTTGCAGTTGGCAATGTTACTTGGCCACAGCCATTCACAATATCCACTATTGCGGAGAAACATTATTACAAGTTTCAAAACGTAACCAACTCATCGTTTTATCTTTCCAAATCTGAAGATTGGGCAACGGTCAGCAGCACAGGGAGCAATGAGGATGTCTGGTATTTTTTGGATGCAGGTACGGATGCAACTTATTCGAACTGCCATTATTACTACATCGTGAATGCCTTAACGGGGAAATATTTGTATTACACGGGAGGTGCAGGTAACGATATTGCCAAAGTTATGGATTACAACTCTGCGGAAAATGACAATTACTGTTTTCTCATAGTGGATGCGGCTTACAAACCTGATAACACCAATTATGCGACAAGTTATACCATCGTTCCGAAACTGAGGCAAGCCTATTTTTCCGGTAATGATAGTTTTGCTCCCATGGCAATGACTGACAATTCCCACTTGCTTCTCAAGAATGATCGAAGCAGTAACAATTACAATTCCCACTGGAGAATAGAGGAAACTGTTTTCGATTTGGTTGAAGCGCCCGCAATTACCAACAACTACGACGGTACTATCTCGTTGAGCACTACTACCACTGGTGCCACAATATACTACACCACCAACGGCGACACCCCTACCACTTCAAGCACCGAATATAACGAACCCTTCGCCTTGGGAGATGCCACGGTCATCAAGGCTATCGCATATCTAGGCACAGATTGTTCTAATGTGAACACCTACAACGTGCCGAAGTATACCAAGCCAACCATTAGTTACGACAGCAGCACTTCACTGGTCACCATCACCAGCGAGGGCACTGTTTATTACACCACCAACGGCGACACCCCGACCATTTCAAGTACCGAATATAGCGAACCCTTCGCTGTTGAACCCGCCACCACCGTCAAGGCCATCGCCACCCACCTAGGTTATCTTAATTCAGAGGTGGCAACAAAGTACATCCAAAGCGGTGATTACTCACAAAATTATCTCACATTCAATGTGCTCACTGATGGAACAATTCCGTGGAAGTCCATTGGTTCCGGAATGGAAAAAGAAATCTCTTACAGAATCAATGGTGGTTCATGGACATCAATAACAGCTGGAGATAATGTTACAATAAGTGTAGTGGCTGGTGATGTTGTAGAATTAAAGGGAAATAATTATACTTATGCATCAGATAGGGATAACTATTCTGGATTTGATGGTGGTACAGCTACTTATGACATCTCTGGTAACATAATGAGTCTTGTCTATGGTGATGATTTCAGTGGGCAAACAGAATTACCATCAACATACACATTTAACTTCTGTTCTTTATTCAAACAGTCAAAGGCAGTGTCAGCAGAGAACTTGATTCTTCCTGCCACATCACTTACGGAATGTTGTTACAGGGCTATGTTCAGTAAGTGTACGACATTGCAGGTTGCACCAGCCCTTCCAGCAACAACATTGGGTGCATACTGTTATTATTATATGTTTGAGGATTGTGCAATAACAACTGCACCCGAACTTAGGGCAACAACATTGGTATCCAACTGTTATGGAAACATGTTCACAGGTTGTAGATCCCTAAATTACATCTTATGTCTTGCAGTAGATAAATCAGCATCAAATTGCTTGACAAACTGGGTAAGCCGTGTTTCATCAACTGGCACCTTTGTAAAGAAAGCAAGCGTAACCTGGACTACTGGCAATAGTGGTATTCCAACCAATTGGACTGTTGTAGATGAGGGAACTCCTGATGTTCCGACAATATCATGTGATGGATTTGAGATTGAATTATCTTGTACGACAACTGGGGCGGTCATATACTATCAGTTAGACCATAGTGGATATTACACACAATATACAGCTCCAATAACAATGACCGGTGACACCTTCATTGAATGTTATTCAGAAAAGGATGGAAAAACAAGTGCAATTATTAGTCAGGCTTGTGAATATGATGATAGAACCATCTATGAGTATTCAAACCAATCCCTTAATTCATGGACTTATGGAGGTAATACCATAACAACACCTTATTCTGTTAATGCGATTGACGGACATTCACCAAGATACGCAAGAGGCACGTTTAACTTTGAGACAGATGTTAATCTCCGTAGCCCACAGCCAACATATCTTTGGTTCCAACATGCTGACCAATCTGCAACTATATATGTGGATGACGTTCAAGTAGAGAAGCACTGGGGAGGATATACTGCATTCTTCGTTGATATATCAAACTATGTTCATAAGGGTACAAACCATATCAAAGTAGCGTTGAAAAACAATGAAGGAAATTCTCTTGCTCCAGCAGCAGGTGATTTTAATTTCAATGCTACATTGGGTAAAGTAAAGCTGTTTACAAGCCCATGCTTGCCTTCAATGAATTATGGTTATGATGGATTCCATATCACATCAACGGTATCTTCAGCTGAAGCTACCATCCATGTGAAGACAACCATACCAACCGGTGCTACCGTCGTATGTACAATTAGTGGTGATAACTGTACTTATACTGAGACAAAGAACAGTACAGGAGAAGAATTGGTTTTCACAACAACCATCACTAATCCTCATCTTTGGAATGGTACAATCGACCCATATTTGTATAACGTGAAACTCGAGATTTACCATGATAATGAGTTGTATCACAGATACGAAAGGCCTTACGGCTTGAGATTCTATGAGTATGTAATTAATGAAACCGTAAATGGGAATCAATATACTGGTTTCTTACTTAATGGACAGCCTTACTTATTGAGAGGATGTTGTATGCACGATGATATAGAAGGAAAAGCTAACGCATTAACTGACACTGACTACGATAATACATTTAATACAATACATGAACTTGGTCTTAACTTCTTACGTTTAGCACACTATCCACATCCTAAGGAAACATACGATAGATGTGACCAATTAGGTATCGTTGTACAAACTGAAGGTCCTTGCGTAAATAAGATGCAATCGACCATGCCGGCAGATTACTATACACACCTTGAAGGTCAGTACACGGATATGGTTAACCAGCATTACAATCACCCGTGCATCATATTCTGGGGATTGAGTAATGAGACAACCACAGATGATAAGGACTTTGCTAAGGTGAAGATTGAGGGATATAAAGCTCTCATTAAGAACTTAGATCCAGAGCGTTGGGTAGGTTATGTGCTCGCACAAGGTCCGGGAGCCGATCCTTCCGGTTATTACAACAATCCAGATATGGACTGGTTTGGTTGTAACATCTATGTGGGATGGTACGCAAGTCAGACATCAAATAATCCAACAACTGAACTTAATAGACGAATTGCTAATACTATTACGGCTCTTGGTAAACCTGTTGCTTATTCTGAGTATGGTTGTGGTGGTACACAGCATTGTCACTCTGAATCAGCAAGCACAACAACCAATAAGGGTTCTGGTGGAGCACGTCACGACATTGAATATATGATGTGGTTGCATGAAGGACACATCGCAGCCATCAAGAACAAACCAGAGTTGTTGTTCACATCACAATGGCAACTCTTTGACATTGCTGTGTCAGGCAGAAATGAGGGTTATACAGTATGCCCTGATGGAGAGAACACAACAATAGATGATGAATTGAGAAGACTTAATGACAAGGGGCTTGTTGAGAGAGACCACATCACAAAGAAGGATCCCTTCTATCTTTACAAGGCTTGGTGGAACCAGACAGACAAATTTGTACACATTTGCGGAAAGGATTTTGAGAAGTTAACGAACAGAGTGATAAAGTGTTACACAAATGATGGTAATTCATTGAGTCTTTATGTGAATAATGAATTGATTGAAACTGTAAATGTAACAGACAACATTGCAACATTCACTGCAAGGAACTTCATTCCAGGTGATGTGATCAGGGTAAATGGTGCAACAACAAATGACACATTTACTTTCACTAATAACCGTACAGCAGTTTTCACCACTGACGGCAACTGGAACAAGGTTTCCAACTGGAGCAATAATGTAGTACCTACCATTGGAAGTCATGTCGAGATTGCAGCCAATGCAACCATTCCAGCCAACTATGTTGCCCATGTTGAAGACATCAGCATTAATGAAGGTGCGACTCTCACCATTGCCGACGGCGGACAACTGAAGCACAGCAACGAAGGTGTGACTGCCACGGTGCAGAAGAACATCGTGCCTTACACTATTGAGCAAACCACAGGAGAAGTGAAGTCCAACGGCTGGTATCTCCTGGCCTCGCCTATGAAAGTGGCTGTGGCACCATCTGAAACAATGCTTTCCAATAACTATGACCTCTACCGCTTCAACCAAAGTGCACCTGCCAACGAACAAGGTATTACGCTTGAATGGGAAAACTACCATCAGTATCCTGGTTTCATGCTGAACAATGGCCAAGGCTACCTCTATGCCAATAGCGGCGATGGTGAGAGCGACGCTGTTATGATTGATATTGAAGATGAGTTGCAGCCTTCAAACAATAATATTGTAGTGCCGCTGGTCTATGATAATTCTGTAGAATTTGCCGGTTTCAACCTCGTGGGCAACCCCTTCGCCTGCAACGCCTATCTTGCCGAGCCGCGCGACTTTTTCGTAATGAATGCCACCAACGACGAGCTGGAAATCAACACTTCAGTTAATGGAGTCATTGCCCCGCTGCAAGGAATTTTCGTGCAGGCTACAGATGCCAACGACAACGCTGTTACATTCACCAGAACGCAGCCCGAAACCCAAAGCAAGGGAGGTTCGCTCACCTTGAATGTGTATAAGGGATCGGCCCTTCGACAGGCTCAGGGACCTCAGCAAGTCATTGACCGCGCCAGAGTACGTTTCGGCGAAGGCCAGGCTTTGAACAAGTTCAACTTAAAACCCAATGGCACCAAGCTGTTCATCAAGCAGGGCCTTCAGGACTATGCAGTGGTCTATGCCGAAATGCAAGGTGAGGTACCTGTCAACTTCAAGACCGCCGAAAACGGCAGCTACACGCTCTCGGTGAATCATGAAAACACTGAGATGAACTATCTCCACCTCATCGACAACATGACAGGTGCCGATGTGGACCTGCTGCAAACACCTGAATATACCTTTGAGGCCAAGACGGACGACTACGCTTCACGCTTCCGCTTGGTGTTCAGCACCGATGATGAGAACGGCGCTTCGACAGGCTCAGCGTCCTTTGCATTCATCAACAATGGCAACATCATCATTACGGATAACGTCGAAGGCGCAACCTTGCAGGTAATCGACATGATGGGACGCGTGATTGTTTCACGGGAAGGAGACGTTTCAGGAAACGTCTCTACAAACGGGATGACGGCGGGCGTCTACGTGTTGCGCCTCATCAGCGGCGAGAATGTGAAAACGCAGAAGATTATGATAAGATAAATGCGGATCACAATGCTGAAAAAAATAAATCCGAATGAGGTATCTCGTTCGGATTTATTTTGTACTTTTGCACCCGCAAACGTGGAAAGATTTGATTTGATTGCAACCACAAGAAAAAATGCTAAACCAATGCTTTTTCCTTCCCTTTCAGTCAACAACTTCCCACACAAATTCATTATTAACTAACTAATAAACAATTTGTTATGGGTTATTATTTCACTTCAGAATCCGTCTCGGAAGGCCATCCCGACAAGGTATGTGACCAGATTTCGGATGCCGTATTGGACGAGATTCTCCGTTTTGATCCCACCTCAAAGGTGGCTTGCGAGACCTTAGTCACTACCGGTTTGGTCGTCGTTGCCGGCGAAATCCGCACCAATGCTTACGTCGAGATCCAAGACGTGGCCCGCCGCGTCATCGACCGCATCGGCTACAACAAGTCGGAGTACCAATTCGACGCTCAGTCGTGTGGCGTCTTGTCGGCCCTGCACGGACAGTCGAACGACATTTACATGGGCGTGGGTCGCGAAAAACCTGAGAACCAGGGTGCCGGCGACCAAGGCATGATGTTCGGCTTCGCCTGCAAGGAGACCGAGAACTACATGCCACTCACCATCGACCTCGCCCACATGTTGCTCTTGGAGTTGGCCAAGATCCGCCGCGAAGGCAAGAAGATGACCTACCTCCGTCCCGATGCCAAGTCGCAGGTGACGGTGGAATACGGCGAAGGCTGGAATCCCCTCCGCATCGACACCATAGTCATCAGCACGCAGCACGACGACTTCATCAAACCCGCCGACAACAGCGAGAAGGCCCAGCACGAGGCCGATGTACGCATGGTCGAAAAAATCGAGGCCGACGTGCGCGACATCCTCATCCCAAGGGTGAAGAAGCAACTGCCTGCCCGCGTGAAGAAACTCTTCGGCGACGACATGAAGCTCTACGTGAACCCGACGGGCAAGTTCGTCATCGGCGGACCTCATGGTGACACGGGCGTGACGGGTCGTAAAATCATCGTCGACACCTATGGTGGTCGCGGTGCCCACGGTGGCGGTGCCTTCTCGGGCAAGGACAGCTCGAAGGTGGACCGTTCGGCCGCCTACGCAGCACGCCACATCGCCAAGAACCTCGTGGCCGCTGGCGTCTGCGACCAAGCCTTGGTGCAGATTGCCTACGCCATCGGCAAGGCCGAGCCTGTGGGCTTCTACATCAACACCGACGGCACCTCGCACGTCAAGATGAGCGACGCCGAGATTGCCCTCAAGGTGAAGGAACTCGTCGACCTGAGACCTTACTTCATCGTGAAGCGCTTCGGCCTCACCAACCCCATCTTCGAGGAGACGGCTTCCTACGGCCACTTCGGTCGCCAGCCTGTGGTCAAACCTGTCGAGGTGTTCTACAAGGACAAAACCACCTACGTCAAAGACGGCAAGACCTACAAAGACGTGGAGTTCTTCGGCTGGGAGAAACTCGACCTTGTGGACAAGCTGAAGAAAGCCTTCGGTTGCTAACCAACAAAAAAGCCTGCGTGAGTCACGCAGGCTTTTTTGTTGGTTAGCAGTGGCACTTATTCGTCAACCTCTTCCACCGGCATCCCTTCCATCATGAAGAGCGACATGATCTCCTCGGGCGTCATGCCGAGATACTCGATGGATTTTTTGGCGTCGTCGACGAGTTCGCTGTTCGGATAGTTGTCGATCAGCTTCTGGTAGGCGACATGGGCACGAGCCGTGTCGTTGAGTTGCTCGTCATAGACGTATGAACCCATGAGGAAAAGGCTCATGGGAGCCCAACCCGATTTGGGATAGTCTTTCAGCAGCTGGTTGCAGAGTGCCTCACTCTTTTCGGCGTTTTTCAACAGCACGTTGATCTCCAAAGCATGGTAGAGCCACTCGGCGGCCGTGGAGTCCTTCGGGTGTTGCTTGACGAACTGGCAATACTTCTCCGCCACTTGCGGAGCCACGTCCACGTTCAGCGATTGGTCGGCATTAAACAAGGTCTTTTCGGCCTCTTTCAGGTCAGCTTGCGTCAGTTGCTTTCCGCCACAGGCGAACATTCCGAACGCCAACAGGGCGAAAGCCATCAGTTTCAAGGTGTTTTTCATCGTATTCGGTTTTTTATCTGTGTTTCTTCTTATGCGGGAAAATCATGCGGTAGTCCACGTCGCACTTGCCTTCGGAGATGGCGCGCAGCTTGCTTTGCAGCAAGGTCTTGCGCAGCGGGGCGATGCGGTCGACATGGACATGACCTTCAAGATGGTCGTATTCGTGTTGGATGATACGGGCACGGATGCCTTCAAACACGCCCTCGTGTTCCTGGAAATTCTCGTCGAGGTACTTGATGCGGATCTTTTCGGGGCGCATCACCTCTTCATAGATGTTGGGCAGACTGAGACAGCCTTCCTTGAAGGGCACCATCTCGCCAAAGGTCTCAAGGAGTTGGGCGTTGATGAACACCTGCTTGAAACCCTTGCCATCCGGATAATCGGGATAGAAGGGGTTGCCGTCGACGATGAACAGGCGGATGGACTTGTTGACTTGGGGTGCGGCCAAGCCGACGCCTTCGGAATGGGCCAGCGTCTCCCACATGTCGTTCAACAGGGTCTCCAGTTCGGGATACTCGGGTGTGATGGGCTGGGCGATGGCCTTTAGGGTGGGGTGACCGTATGCTACAATAGGTAAAATCATATTGAGAATTGAAAATTGATAATTGACAATTGATAATTGAGTTAATTCCGCGTTTTAATGGATTCCATGTAGGATTGGAGGATGATGGTGGCGGCGATGGTGTCGACGAGTTCCTTGTCCTGACGCTTGGATTTGCTCAGGCCGGCGTCAATCATGGTCTGGTGCGCCATCACCGAGGTGAAACGCTCGTCGTAGCGCACGATCTTCATGTCTGGAAGAAGTTTCTTCAAGCGATTGACGATAGGCTCGATGTATTTTGAGCAGTCGGAAGGGTTGTTCTTCATGTCCTTGGGCTCGCCGATGACGATCTGTTCTACCTCCTCCGTCTTCAGGTAATTCAGCACGAAGTCGACGAGTTTGTGCGACTCCACCGTCGTCAGCCCATTTGCGATGATCTGCAAAGGGTCGGTGACGGCGATGCCGCTACGCTTACGTCCGAGGTCGATTGCCATTATCCTTGCCATGTCCTTCAATTTGAGGTGCAAAAGTACACATTTTTCCGCAAATCGCGGGAACCAACAAAAAAAGAGGCTCTCTCGAACCTCTTGCTTTGGGTGGGAGATGGGATTCGAACCCACGACCCTCGGAACCACAATCCGGTACTCTAACCAGCTGAGCTACACCCACCATCTGTTCCGCATTCGCGAAATCGGCTGCAAAAATACTACTTTTTTCCGAAATGGCCATCAAAATCCGTCAAAAATTTCATTTTTTTCATTTTTGACTCAAAATCAGGGGCGAATTCCGTATTTTTGACGGCTCAAACCACGACGTATCATGGACGGCAAGCCCACACAAAACCAATCGCCCAAGGCACTGGCATGGAAACGGTTCCGCAGCAACAAACTCGGAATGGTCTCCCTCGGCTTCGTCATCCTCTGGGCATTGTTGGCTCTGTTTGCCTACGTCATCATCCCCGACAAGACCCCCAATGCCAACCGGCAAATCCTTGAGATCAGCACCAAGAAGCCTGGCTTCGAGGTCGACATGCTGATGGTGCCCAAGGAGACACCACCAGCCAAGACGTCCTTCCTCGACTTCCTGCTCAACGGACGCCCCGACGACTGCATATATCTGCCTTTTGACAGCCTGCATATTAATAAAGAGACGACGACGGTTTATCTTTATCAGGGGGAGGGGGCATCGAGTGTAAGGACAGAGACTGTCGATAATAAAGAACTTCTGGCAAGCGGCCCTTCGACCCTTCGACAGGCTCAGGGCTCAGGGACCTGTTTCTCTTCAAGTGAAGAGGCGGATAGCTATATCAGAAGCCACTGCGTGAAGCACCGTAAGTTTTTGCTCGGCACCGACCAGTTTGGGCGCGACTTCCTCAGCCGGCTGGTGTTAGGCAGCCGCATCAGTCTCACTGTGGGTTTCATCGCGGTGCTGCTCAGCTTGATGATCGGCATCGTGATGGGTAGCTTGGGCGGCTTCTTCCGTGGCAAGGTCGACGATGCGGTGGTTTGGTTCATCAACGTGGTGTGGTCCATCCCTACCCTGCTGTTGGTCATTGCCATCACCTTCGCCTTGGGTAAGGGCATCGCACAGGTGTTCATCGCAGTGGGCTTGACCATGTGGGTGGAGGTGGCACGCATCGTGCGCGGACAGATCCTCTCCATCCGCGAGACCACCTTCGTCGAGGCTGGTCGCGCCTTGGGATTCAAGGACTTGCGCATCATCTTCCGGCACATCCTGCCCAACATCCTCAACCCTATCATCGTAGTGTCGGCGGCCAACTTCGCCTCAGCCATCCTGCTTGAGGCGGGCTTGAGCTTCCTCGGCATCGGCGTGCAGCCTCCCATGCCCTCGTGGGGTAGCATGATCAAGGAAAACTACGCCTTCATCATCCTCGATGCAGCCTACCTTGCCATTCTGCCTGGCATTGCCATCATGCTTTTGGTTTTGGCATTTATGCTTATCGGCAATGCGTTACGCGAAGCGCTTGATGTGAAGAATTAATTACCCACCTCCTTCTTTTACCCTCATGGCGGAGGCACATCCGCCATGAGGGTAAAAGAGAAGTTTAGGCCAAAATGAAAAGCACATTAATAAAGGTGAAGATATTCCCAAAAAAGTTGTATCTTTGCGCCCTCAAAAACGCATCTTACTTGCGGGTGTGGCGGAATTGGTAGACGCGCTAGACTTAGGATCTAGTTTCTCACGAAGTAAGGGTTCGAGTCCCTTCATCCGCACAAGTTTAAGACAATCAATAGTATACAAGAAATGAACATCACACAAAGCACGAAAGGAGACAACCTGATCTCCATCAAAATCAATGTTGAAAAAGCCGACTACGAAGGAATGGTCGAAAAGACGCTGAAGCAGATGCGCCAAAGAGCCAACGTGCCCGGTTTCCGTCCCGGCATGGTGCCCATGGGCATGATCAAGAAGATGTATGGTGCCAGCGCCAAGATGGAAGCACTGAACACGATCGTTTCCGACAGTCTCAACAAACATATCGTCGACAACAAGCTCGACCTCCTGGGTTACCCGCTCAACGACACCGAGCAGCAACAGCCCACCGACCTTGAAAAGGATGACAACATCGACTTCTACTTCGAAGCCGCCCTGCGTCCCGAAATCAACGTCGACTTCACCAACACCATGGTCGACTTCTACCATATCGTCCCCACCGACGAAGAAGTGGACAAAGTCGTTGAAGACCTCCAACAGCGCAACCCCGACACGAGCCATCCTGAGACCGTGGGCGAGGACGACCGACTCGAGATCAAGATCCGCGAAGCCAAGAACGGCAAGGAAGTGGAAGGCGGTTACGAGAAAGACGGTGTCTTCTTCAACATGAGCCAAATCAAGAACAAGACCCAGCGCAAGAAATTCATCGACAAGGAAGTGGGTTCTGAGTTTGTCGTCAACTTCGCCAAGGTGTTCGGTTCGGAAGAGGAAGCCGCCAAGGTTTTGGGCAACGACGCTCCTGTGGCCGGCGACTTCAACATCATCATCGACGACGCCATCCGCAACGAGAAGCCTGAACTCAACGAGGACTTCTTCAAGAAGATCTTCCCCGACAAGGAAATCAAGGACCTCGATGCCTTCAAGGCCGCTGTCAAAGCCGAGATGGAGAGACAACATGAGGCCGAGACCGACCCCATCCTCTTCAACAAGATGATTGACGAGCTGGTGGCTGCCGTGCACTTCGACCTGCCCGACGCTTTCATGAAGCGCTGGATTGTGGAGAACAGCCAAGGCAAGATCACCGCTGAGGATGTCGACAAGAACTACGAAAAAGACTACGTGAAGGGTCTGCGCTGGCAGCTCATCGAAGACAGCATCGTGAAGGCCAACCCCGAACTCATCATCAACGACGAAGAGGTGAAGAACTTCGTGCTGAGACAAATCTTCCCCGGCATCGACTACGCCACCCTCGAAGACGACATGAAGGCCAACCTCGACAAGATTGCCGCCAACTACCTCAAGGACGAGCAACAAGTGAGCGGCATCAAGAACCAACTCGCCGACATCAAGATGACGCAGTTCCTGAAAGGCAAGATGAACATCAACTTCGCCGAGACCACCGCCGCCGACTTCATGAAGAAACTGGAAGAGGATCGCAAAGCCAAGTAAACTATGGCTTATGACTATGGCCTATGGCCCGCTACACCCAAAGGATATGATTTCACCATCTGGGTGAAGCAAGCCATAAGCCATTAGCCATCCGCCATAGGCAACTAAATCACTCTATAACTCTATAACTCAAAAACTCAACCAACATGAACAACGAATTTTTCAAGTATGCCACCAAGCACCTGGGGATGAACACCTTAGGCCTTGAACAATACATTTCCAAAATCAACAACACGAGCTACATCTCGCCCACCGTCATCGAAGAGCGTCAGCTCAACGTGGCCCAGATGGACGTGTTCAGCCGCCTGATGATGGACCGCATCATCTTCCTCGGCACCGCCATCGACGACTATGTAGCCAACGTCATCCAAGCCCAGCTGCTCTTCCTTGAGTCGACCGACTCGAAGCGCGACATCCAGGTCTACCTCAACTCGCCTGGCGGCAGCGTATACGCTGGCTTGGGCATCTACGACACCATGCAGTTCATCATGCCCGACGTGGCCACCATCTGCACTGGCATGGCCGCTTCGATGGCCGCCGTGTTGATGTGCGCCGGCACCAAGGGCAAGCGTTCTGCCCTGCCCCACTCCCGTATCATGATCCACCAGCCCATGGGCGGCGTGGAAGGTCAAGCCACCGAGATCGAGATCACGGCACGCGAGATCCAGAAGCTGAAGAAGGAACTGTACGAAATCATCGCCAAGCACTCTGGCCAGACCTACGACAAGGTGTGGGCCGACAGCGACCGCGACTATTGGATGACCGCCGCCGAAGCCAAGGAATATGGCATGATCGACGAGGTGCTCATCAAGAACAAACAGGCTTAATCCATGGCAAAGAAGTCAGGCGTTTGCGCGTTTTGTGGCAGGAAAGCCTCCGAAGTGCGGCTGCTTATCCAAGGCATCGATGCCGAGATTTGCGACAGCTGCGCCGAGCAGGCCCATCTCATCGTCAAGGAACAGTTTGGCAGCAACGACAAGAGCTATACCCCTTCGGGATTGGCCTTGAAGAAGCCCGCCGAGATCAAGAAATTCCTCGACCAATATGTCATTGGGCAGGACGAAGCCAAGCGCACCTTGGCCGTGGCCGTCTACAACCACTACAAGCGCATCAGCCAGAAAGTACAGGCCGACGAGGTGGAGATTGAGAAGTCGAACATCATCCTCGTGGGTGAGACCGGCACAGGCAAGACCCTGCTGGCCCGCACCATCGCCAAGATGCTCAACGTGCCCTTCGCCATTGCCGACGCCACCGTGCTCACCGAGGCCGGTTATGTGGGCGAAGACGTGGAGAACATCCTCGTCAAGCTGCTGCAGGCCGCCGACTACGACGTGGCCGCCACCGAGCGTGGCATCGTCTTCATCGACGAGATCGACAAGATCGCACGTAAGAGCGACAACCCCAGCATCACTCGCGACGTGTCGGGCGAGGGCGTGCAACAAGCCATGCTGAAGCTGCTCGAAGGCTCCATCGTCAACGTGCCGCCACAAGGCGGACGCAAGCACCCCGAGCAGAAGATGATCGCCGTCAACACGAAGGACATCCTCTTCATCGCAGGCGGCGCCTTCGACGGCATCGAGCGACTCATCGCCGCCCGCAAGCGCACCAACGTCATCGGCTACGGCACGGGAGGCAACGAGGCCCTGGACAAGGACAACATGCTGCAATACCTCTCCCCTGCCGACCTGAAGAAATTCGGTTTGATTCCCGAGATCGTCGGTCGTCTGCCCATCATCACCCACCTCAACCCCTTGGATGCCGATGCGCTGAAGCGCATCCTCACCGAACCCAAGAACGCCCTTGTGAAGCAGTTTCAGAAGCTCTTCGCCATGGACAAGATCAACCTGGTCGTCAAGGAAGAGGTGCTCGACTTCGTGGTGGAGAAAGCCATCGAGTTCAAGGTGGGCGCGCGCGGACTGCGTTCCATCATGGAAGCCATCCTCAACGACGCCATGTTTGAGATGCCCTCCGACATCAATGCCACGGAATTGGTCATCGACCGCGCCTACGCAGAGGCAAAACTGGAAAAATCAGGTTTGCAGAAGCTGCATGTAGGCGATTGAGACACACAACGTTTCATCAGAAAAAGCATCGGATTTCGGTTCGATGCTTTTTTTTTGGCACAATACTTGCATAAGTCCAAGCGTTAAACAATCGAAAGGAGAAAACACCATGAAAAGAATAGCCTTAGTCGCACTAATAGCCTTGATGAGCATGACCGGATTTGCACAAATGATTGCCAAAGGCGACGCCGCAAAGAAGAAAATCAAGGTCGTCAGAAAGCAGGAAGCCCCCCAACCCCAATCGGCAGTGGTTGATTTCAACAGCACCCCCGACCCCACCCAAGGCAACGGCAGCGTGGTCTACGGCCGCATCGACGAGAACGGCGACACCACCCTCATCGTTTTCCTGCCCGAGGTGGACATCGACCTGATGCAACGCTATCTGCAAATCACCGACACACGTCAAGGCCGCCGTTTGGCCAACAACGTGAAGAAGGTGTATCCCTACGCCAAACTCGCCGGGGCTAAGATGCAAGAATACGACTCCATCCTGGCCAACATCAACGACAAGTCGGAGCGCAAGCGCCTGATGAAACAAGCCGAAGATGAAATCACTGAACAATACACCGAGGAGCTAAAGAACCTCACCATCTCGCAGGGACTCATCCTCGTCCGCCTCATCGACCGCGAGACCTCACGCACCAGCTATCAAGTCGTCAAAGAACTGCGCGGCAAGGTACGCGCCTTCTTCTACCAAGGCTTCGCCCGCCTGTGGGGCTACAACCTCAAGACGGAATATGATCCGCACAACAACCCCGAAGACGATGAGATCGAGACGATCATGACGCTGATGGAACGCGGAGTGATTTAGGACACGGAATTATTTCGAACACGGATTGACACGGATATACACGGAAAGAAAGAGAGAAGCGCTGACGCGCCTCTCTCTTTGTATTTTGGGGTTAGAAGGATACGGTGTTGGACTTTGGTGGAGCGGGACTTTCCTCTTGCTCAGGCAACATCTCCTGGGCATAACCTTTCACCAAGTCGAAGCCCTTGTAGAGATACGGCACGGTCTTCTCCACGTAGGGATAGAGGAAGGACTTCTGCCTCACCTCTTCCTTGATGATACCCGTCCACTGCAGGTTGTTGAGCACCAGCACAAAAGTGCTGCACAGCAACACGCCTTTCAGAATGCCGAAAAGGAAACCACCCAACCTGTCGAAAAAGCCCAGGTTCAAGGACTTGATGGCCTTCGAGACCAAGCGACCGATAAGGTTGACCAACACCACCAAAATGATGAAGGTCAAGACAAAGGCGATGGTGTTGAGGTATTTCGGGTTGATTTCCATGAAGTCCTGCAGATGCCCAGCGGTGAAGTCGGAGAAGTGCATGGCACCATAGATGCCCACACCGAAAGCCAGCAGGGTGACCACCTCGATGATGAGACCTTTGCGAAGCCCCTTGAATCCGAAGACGAGGAGGATGATGGCGATGATGATGTCGAGGTAATTCATGATGGAATTGACAATTGATAATTGACAATTGATAATTAGGGGGTTATTTGGAGTAATAGAGAATCATGCGTTCGATGGCGCGTTGGCAGACGGGGCAGAACTCGTGGCCCTTGAAGGTCTTCATCAGGCAGTCCATGTGGGGGCTGTACATGCCTTTGGGTTCGTAGCCGCCACCCTCAAACACGCCGATGGTCTGTTCGTATTTCTTTTCACGAGGCGTAGGCACGGGCGTCTTCTTGTCGAGCATGTCGCCCCACTTGTTGCTAAAGTCAACGAGCGAGGTGATATTGGGTTCCCAAGGCTCGACGGCGAGGTTGTACATGTGGTCGTAGCCCGTCTCGTCGTTATAGTATTCGTCGGCAAGGCCTGCGAAGCCATGGCCGAACTCATGGATGATGACATCACCCGAGAAGCTGTTGCTGCTCGCGCTCGAGCAATAGAAGTTGTAGATGCCGCCACCACCATATTTATCGGTGTTGACGAGGATATAGATCTGATCGTAGGGCACCTGACCCGCCAGGTCACGGATGTCGCGGTTGTCGGTACTCATGCAGTAACGCTCCGAGTCGAAGGTCCAGAAGCTGAAACGCATGGCCGTGTTCTTGTAGATATGGTCACCGGGCATGGTACAACCGCTCTCCTCGGAAGGCACCATCAGACCACGCACGTTGAAGCTCTCACGGTAGCGGTCGTAAGGTGCATAGTCGAAGAGGCTCTTCACGAAGAAGTCGCAATCCTTGATGAACTTGCCCATCTCGGCCTGCGTGTAGCCTTCAGGCAGGATGACGATGTCGACGGCATGGGTGATGTCTTTGTTGCCGATCCAAGCATCATAGACGGGCAGGTCGAGCTTGTCGTAGTCGCGGATGAAATAGTCGCTGGGGTTGACGGTGAGACGCATCCCCTCTACCAGTTCACCTTCCCAAGTCTTCCGGTACAAGGCGA
>JAEEGJ010016170.1_pt1 | contig 17213 bp, 20 predicted proteins | sample 8958761 | NCBI WGS metagenome assembly JAEEGJ01 (sample SAMN16246546, study PRJNA631951) | gut metagenome | biome: gut microbiome; feature: rumen; material: RS-attached | host: Bos | place: Iran: Karaj | collected 2018-10 | reverse complement strand
AGCCTCTGAAGCGGAGAACTTGGTCTTTGCGCCCATTTCACGGGCTTTGTCACGCAGTGCGTCCAGTTCATCACCGGTCGCACCGGATACAGCAGCGACCTTGCTCATAGCAGAGTCGAAGTCTGCAGCGGTCTTGACAGCAGCAGTTCCGGCAGCCATGACGGGAACGGTCACATGAGTGGTCAGTGTCGTTCCGACATCGGCAATCTTGTCACCGGCTTTTTCAAGCATTTCTCCCGCCTGACCGAGTTTGGCAAGCGCCGTGCTGGAAGCCTCCGCCTCACGCTGGAGGTTCTGCAGTTCCTGTTCCGTTTCGATGATCTCACGCTGGAGGGCATCGTACTGCTCCTGCGAAATGTCGCCGTTGGCGAGGGCTGTATTTGCCTGTTCCGCAGCGGTTTTCAGGGTTTCCAGCTTTTCTTTGGTAGCCGTCACCGCATCGGCGAGGAGTTTGTGTTTCTGTGAGAGCAGTTCCGTGTTGGAAGGATCGAGCTTCAGCAGCTTCTGTACATCCTTGAGCTGCGTCTGCGTGTTCTTGATGTTTTTATTGACACCTTCCAGTGCCTTCGACAGCTTGGTGGTATCGCCGCCGATCTCAACGGTGATGCCCTTGATTCTGTTTGCCATGCGGTTTCACCTCCTCCGTGAGGGCATAAAAAAGCAGCCCCGAAGGACTGCTCAGATTATATTCGCTTAATGACTATTTTCCTTACAGGCAGTTTTCTTTTAGCCATTTGGCTACACCGTCATCGTCATTTGAACAGGTTACGTCATCCGCAATTTCGAGAACTTCGGCTACAGCATTTGCAACTACTACGCCTTTCCCGCAAAGCTTCAGCATCTCAATATCATTGATATCATCGCCAAAAGCTACAATATCCTCAGCACTTACTGAACTTGCTTCAAGCATTGCTTCTATAGCCGCAATCTTGCCAGATCCTTTTGGAAGAAATGCATACCATTTTTCTCCTCGGTATGATTGAAGCTTGCAGCCTAATCTACCGGCAATCTGCTTTGCAATGGTTTCATCAGGCAGTTCTGCTACAATCTTATTCGCCTTGACATTAAGATAAGTGGAATAATCGTTATAAACTGCTTTATGAAGTTTCTCTGATTCTGATATGTGTTTGCTGTTCCAGTACACTGTTTTTCCGATTGCAACTGTTATCTCAGCGGTAGGTACGGCGCTCATTATACTATTAATGATCTGATTTGTTTCTTCTTCTCTGAATTCACAAGAAAAAATGCACTCGTCTTTTGAGTGGATGAGTGTACCGTCTGTTGTTATCTCATAATCAGGCTTCAACTGTTCAATATATCGTTCTGCACCAATCCAGTATCTTGCTGTCGCAATTGCAAACAGTATACCATGTTCTCTGCATTTTGATAGAATTTTAAGTGTCTCGTCAGAAATACTGCCGTCCTCACGAAGCAGTGTGTGATCTAAATCGGTTAGTATCATCTTAATCATAGTATTATTCTTTCCTAAATTAGTAATTGACGAAAATATTATACTTTCTTAATACAAGAATTATAGCACATCAGGGAAAAAAAGTCAATCAGAACGCATCAAAGTCCGCCTGTCCAGCGACCTCATGCCAGCCGTCATATTCGTCATTTTCCTTTTCGGTGAACATATCATTCACGACTCCGATCGTGAGCAGATCAAGCTCCGAGAGGGACAGCCCGATCTGCACACATCGGAGAAGGAAGAGGGGCGTTGTCATCGGGCGGTCAGTTTTTCGATGTTTTTTTTAGATTCCGCCTGCGTCTCCACGTTGAGTCCCCACAGTTCAATGAGCTGCGGCAGCACCTCGTAAATGGAGAATGTGTTGAACGCTTCGAGCCATTCGTCGGGGTTGTCCGGGACGTTCTCCGGATCAGCGTGTTTTGCCATGATGTATGCGATGTTCTCGAACACCTCAAGGCTCTCGATGTCAAGAGCAGAACTTTCCTCGTCACCCTCCTGAACAGAGGTCTGAAGGGCGGCGAAGTCCTTGTAAATATCCCTGCGGAACTTGATACGGTAAAGGCGAGGCACAGCCGCACTCGCCTTGAACGGAACCTCGATACCGTCAACAGTGATCGTCTTTTTAATAGCCATGCTGTACCTCCTTACTCAGTTGCGCTGCCGCTTTTGGTTGTGCCTGCGGAACGTGTACCGGTGCTGTTGTTGGTAGTGGCAGCGGTCGGCATATAGACAGCGTTGTACCAGTTGTCATAGGTGGTCTGGTCAGTGCTCTCGCAGGTCTTGGACTTCACCAGACCGTTCGGCAGCGCCGATGCCTTGAGGGAGAGCTTTTCCGTCTTGACGCTCTTGCTTTCCTCGGTAGTCTCGCCCTCGGTCGCAGGACGGGATGCCGAGCAGCAGTACAGCACATGACGGATGTGGTTCTTGTCTCCGTCAAACTCGAACATGAGTGCGAACTGCGATGTTTCGGCATCGTTGCGCTCCACCAGAACGCCCTTTGCATCAAGCTGCTCACCGAGAATCGCCGTTGCAAAGTCGGTGGTGATGAGTGCGACCTCCAGATCGCCGTCATAGCCTGCGTTGTTGTTGATGACATAATACACGCTGTTGTCAGCGTAGAAATTCTCATTTTCGCCGTTGGCGTCAATGCTCAGGGAAACTGCACCGGGCAGGCGCACAGGCGTTGCAAATGTTGGAACGCCGCCGTCCGACCATGCGGTGATCTTTGCCCAGTGAACCTTGTTCAGACCAAACTTCACCTTGTTTTTCTGCAGTGCCATTGTTATACCTCCATTTCGTATAAGACCTCGTAGAGCTTTTCGCTCTCGATGTAGGTTTCAGTTTTCGTGTAATAGATATTGTGCTGCGTAAGTACTTCCTCCACACGGCTTTCCGCATCGGGCGATTTTTCATCCGTATACAGTTCAACGTCAAGCTGCTTGAAGCTGTGATACATCAGGTTATCCGCACCGAAGGTATCCTCGCCGGGAGAGAGGAAAATAACAAAGGGCGGTTTCGGAGACTCGCCCTCAGCAAAATGATGATAGGCGAACGGCATCCCGATCTCCTGCATCATTTCATTGATTTCTTCATAGGTCATGACAGCGCCTCCTCGATGAGCTGCGTGAGCATTTCCTCGCCGTGCGCTTCCGCAGGCGCGATATGCGGCTTGCCGGATACACGTCCGCCGTTCCGCTTTGCATGACCTTTTTCAAGCAGGTGCGCAAGCTGGTAGCGGTCTTTCGAGTGAACCGTCATTTCAAGTGTATGGCTGTTCTCCTTTGTTTTCTTGGTCGCCCAGCTTTTGCGGTACTTGCCGCTGCGCTTCGGAGCATTGGCGGAGATTTCCTTCTTGACCTCGGTCGCTGTCTTTTTCACAGCCGCTTTCATGGCAGTATCGGCAAGGTCTGCATATTCCGTCAGTCCTCGCATGATCTCCGCCGCCATATCGTCAATAGAAGTCATCCTGTTCACCAGCCCTTCGTGTACCTGCCGTTATTTTCATATAGTCATGGACTTGTAATTCGGCAGTATACTGTCAATGTTATATGATAGCCCACGGAACTGAACCCTGTACGTTGTCGGATTTATCCTCATAGTATCTGAGGTCTGCCGTACTATGAATTCTATTGAGTAGATTTCTTTTGTAACACCGGCTTCTGTCGTTTCAGTTGATGACTTTGGAGTAACGGCTGCCCAGCAGGAGAAAGCCTCCTCCCACTGAGCCTTATGATTGCCGATATCGTCGGTTTTGGTATGATGCTCGAGGAAGGATATCCTCTGATTAAGCAATCCTATTTCCATCAGATAATGCCCTCCCTCTGTGCAAATAAAAGCGCCCTCAGTGTAAGAGTCAGCTTATGGTAGTCAGCAGTATTGCGGTTTTCATAGAGGTATGATACAGTATACAGCATAGCCTGCCGTGAGTTTTCCTCATTTACCGCAAGTGCAGTATCGTCCATTCTGCCAACATCTTTCACAAGGCGCTTAGCCGTGTCTATAAGTGATATGATGAGCTTGTCGTCTTCGCAGTGGTCTACACGGAGATAATTCTTGGTTTCAGCAAGTGTTATCATGCCTTCATAGTCAGCACCTTTACCGCTTCGGGAAGTATGAGCTTGCCGTCAACTCTCTGTGAAGCAAGAAAGCCTATCTGTCCGTTCATGGCGAAAAGCTCGTTAAGTCGCTTCATGCTGCGCCCCTGACGGTCTGCTATCCAGTAATAGCTGAAGTCGCCGAATGCGATAGCCTTACTGCCAGCTTCTATTGTAGGTGCGTAAACGGAAGTTACATAGGGACGATTGAGTATAGTATCGGGAATACCGTTAGAAACACTGGGCTGCCAGATATAGTTACCAGTATTATCCTTGATTTTACGGAGAGCCTTGACGGTTTGCTCGTTGAGAAGCCAGATAGCCTTCTTACGGTATGGACTCTTGATAGAATAAAACAGCTCTATCATGTCATCAAAGCTGATTGTAGCTCCGCTTGAGGTTGCACCTTCCTGAGCGCCTCCAGAAGCCGCGAAAATGCCCGTAGGCTTGCCAACACCGTCGCCTGCGACAAATGCTTCCTCTTCCTTTGCACCGATTCTACGGGCGAATTCCTTTGCAATGTAAGCGGGAAGGTCAAAGACGGAGTCGTTGAGAAGCTCCTCAGATATCTTTATAGCCGTGCCGACCTTGTAAGCGGAGAGTGAGAGCTGACCGAAGGAGTCATCGGAGAGAGTATATGCCTCTTCCTCCTCCATCCATACTGCCTCACCCTTTGAAGTTACAACAGGTATCTTTCTATCGCCGCTTGAAGTCTGTATTCTTGTGGCAAGTGGACGGAATACGTTTTCCTCCTCAAGGGCTTCAATGAGCTTTTTCTCAAACTCATCAGGTACGAGATAGCCGCCCTCCGTGTCTTCGCCTACCTGCAGGTCATTGCGGACATCGATCCAGTTACGGTTACGGACACTGTTCCAGAAAGCCTTGCTGTATTCCTCAGTGCCTGTAGAGTGTTTTGGAGTATCAGTGACATGAGCGCCGGGAGTTCCAACAACAGGCGTTGTAGTAGCCGCTGAAAGCTCCTGTCCGATACGCTCGGCTCTTTCCATACGTTCGATTTCCTTGCCGAGGTCAACTATTGTCTGTTCCAGTGCGTCGTATGTTTTGCTGTCCTCCTCTGAGAGAAGACCGCTTGCGTTACGCTTTGAATCAAGGAAATCACGGGCTGTATCCCATGCTTTTGCTCTTTTTTCTCTGAGTTCCTGAATAGTCATTACACATTCCTCCTTAGTGTTTCAGCAGAGACAATCTCTTGTCCAGCTGGTTGATTGGTGTACCTGTAACAGGTGTATATGATGCTGAGATCTTCTTCATAAGCTTGTCCATAGCAGAAGCAGCTGAATATGACATAGCAGCAATATCGTCAGTTTTACGTCGCTTGAACTTACCACCGTCCTCGTCAGGTTCTTCACTTTCATCCTCATCAGGTGTATTTTCATCCGTATCTTCTTCAGCCGGAGAGTCATCTGCAGCATAATCTTTAAAAAGGATGCCGTCAACAAGCCCCATGCTTAGAGCCTTTTTTGCATTAAGCCATGTTTCCTCGTCCATCATATGGGCTATCCTGGCACGTGACTGGTGAGATTTCTCCTCGTAGGCGTTTATAATGCTCTCCTTGATCTCATCAAGCAGCCTTATAGCCTGTTCCATATCCGACTTATTACCCATTGCTATGGTAGCAGGGTTATGTATCATAAGCATGCCAGTGGGAGTTATGAGGGTTTCATCACCTGCCATAGCAACAACAGAAGCTGCTGAAGCAGCAATACCGTCGATTTTTACCGTAACCTTGCCTTTATGGTTACGAAGCATGGTGTATATCTGTGAAGCTGCAAAGACATCTCCGCCGGGAGAGTTTATCCATACGGTAAGGTCTCCGCTTATTTTTGAGAGCTCATTTCTGAATAAGGCTGGAGTTATCTCATCTCCGAACCATGTATCCTCCGAGATAGGCCCGTTGAAAATGAGCTCAGATTCGTTGGTTTCTTCATTTTTAACCCAGTTCCAGAATTTGTTATTCATTAGTATATTCCTCCTTTTGTTCGTAAGCTGCGCCTGCGTCCTGTAATTTTGTGAAGCTGCCGTTACAGAGATATAGATCTCCGCCCAGCTCTTCGGGGATTGCATTCATGTCTTCAAGCTCACGGATATCGTTGGCGGACATCCAGCCGTTCTGTCTTGCAGTCGCATAGCCCTGCATACGGCTTGCATAATCGCCGCGCAGCAGACCTTCCACATTGAATTTAATGAAATAGCGCCCCTTTTCGGAATCCGAAAGAAGCGCCTTCTGTAGTCCCTGTTCCCAGCGTACCAGCCACGGATCAAGGGTGTATTTTACGAATTCCAGCGACAAATGCTCGATGTTGCTGAATGTTGCATGGTCGAGGTCGCCGATCATATGCAGCGGCACACGGTACAGCCTTGCGATTTCCTCAATCTGAAACTTTCGGGTTTCAAGGAACTGCGCCTCGTTATTCGGAATGGAGATAGGCGTGTATTTCATGCCCTCCTCCAAGATCGCGGTCTTGTGCGCATTGCTGCTGCCGTAAGCCCGCTGCCATGCCTCACGCACACGCTCCGGATTTTTGATCACGCCCGGATGCTCCAGCACCGCAGAAGGTGCAGCACCGTTTGCGAAGAAGGACGAGCCGTACTCATCACAGGCGACCGCCAGACCGAGTGCATTCTTTGCCATTGCAATAGGGCTGTATCCGACCAAACCGTCAAAGCCCAGTCCCGGAATGTGCAGCACCTGTTCCATCGGCAGAATGATCTCGCCCTGCTGCCTGAAATTCGGGTTGTGTTCGTCGTACCGGCTGTAGCGGTAAATGAGCCTGCCGCGATCGTCACGGTCAACACGCACCTTATCCGGCATCAGCGGATACAGTCCGATGACATCACCTCTGCCGTTCCGGATGATCTGCGCATAGGCGTTGCCGTAGATCAACAGGTGCGCCATGAGCGTTTCCCGGAACACGAACGATGTCATTTCCGGATTGGGCTGATCGTGCAGCAAAAAATAAAGCGGGTGCTTCGGCACTCGCTCTTTTCCGTTATCAGTGTATTGGTAAACGTGCAGGGGTAATTGCGCAATCGCCTCTGACAAAACTCTCACGCAGGCATATACTGCGATGATTTGCATCGCCGTGCGGTCGTTGACACGCTTGCCTGCGTGTGTCCGTCCGAAGAAGTAGCTGTAGGACGGGCTGTCGTAGCTGTCCTTCGGCTTGTCCCTCGACCGGAACAATCCGCTGAAAATGCCCATGTGCATCACTCCTCTCGTTGACTTTTTGTATGGGCGTATGTTATAATATAAAAAAGCGGAGGTTTCCGCTTCAAATCGAAATTTATATGATAAATATAATTAAGGAAATTGATATGAATAATAAATTGAATAATACTGATGAATTGCCTGTTCTCGAACCACTTATGCCCGGAGAAGATACCCCATCTGAGCCTATCTCACAATATAGGGATCATCAAAATGCCGAAGACAAAATAGCAGATATAATGGCTCAAGCCCATATAAAGAGAGGAAAGGCGGAGCTAAGAGAAATTATGATGCAAACTAATACTATCGTTTATTTGTTGATATTATTGATTTTGTTCATTCTAAGTATGGAGTTTCTTCCGTCATTTCTTGTAATACCCGTAATTATGTCATTTTTGGTCATTAAAGTTCTGTTAGCTATGAAGAAGCAAGACCTTGATCTGAAAGGGGCTATAAAAGAAAATATTGTTGTAGTTTTACTTACAGGATTATTCGTTTTTTTGGCAGTCCTAAATATTTTTGATAAATGATTGCGCTTGTAAATTCTGATTTGTAACTCTACAACACCAGCAAATCTCTCTCATCATAAATGCTATCGCCGGTGTCGTTTCCGCAGCGGATCGCACGGTCAAGCGCCATGATCGTGGCGACCGTACCGTCGATTTTTTCGGTGGACTTTTCCTTGTCGGGTTTGATGTTGCCTGCGGGATCGCGCTTGATGAAAATGTTGTCCATATTCCAGCGGAGAACCGGATGCCCGTTGTGGGCGATTTTCTGTTCCAGCGTCAGCTTCATCAGCTCTTTGGTCGGCGGCGACATATCACGGTAGCCCTGACCGAACTGCACCAGCGTGAAGCCCAGCCCCTCAAGGTTCTGTGACATTTGCACTGCGCCCCAGCGGTCGAAGGCAATCTCCCGGATGTTGAACCGTGTACCCAGTTCGTCGATGAAGTTTTCGATAAAGCCGTAATGCACGACGTTTCCCTCGGTCGTCAGCAGGTAGCCCTGCCGTTCCCAGAGGTCATACGGAACGTGGTCACGGCGTACACGGAGGTCAAGCGTTTCCTCCGGCAGCCAGAAATACGGCAGAATATAATAATGGTCGTCCTCCTCGGTCGGCGGAAAAACCAGAACAAAAGCCGTGATGTCCGTGGTCGAGGATAAGTCCAGACCGCCGTAACATACACGACCTTCGAGGAAGGATTCGTCAAAAGCGACCTTGCAGGCATCCCATTTGTGCATCGGCATCCAGCGCACCGTCTGCTTCACCCATTGATTCAGACGGAGCTGTCGGAAGGCGTTCTCCTCGCCGGGGTTCTGCTTGGCGGATTCGCAGGCGGCTTCCACCTTATCCATGCCGATGGTCTCACCGAGGGACGGATTTGAATTTTTCCAGACCTCCGGAGAAGTCCAGTCGGCATCGTCCGGAGCGCCGTATATGACGGGATAAAATGTCTTGTCAATCTTGCGCCCTTCGATAATGTCCTGCGCCTTCTGGTGCTGTTCGTAGCAGATGGAATTGGTGTCCGTGCCTGCCGTTGTGATCAGAAAATACAGCGGCTGCATTCGAGCATCGCCGGAGCCTTTCGTCATAACGTCAAACAGCTTCCGGTTGGGCTGCGTGTGCAGCTCGTCGAACACGACTCCGTGAATATTGAATCCGTGCTTGCTGTACGCCTCGGCGGAAAGCACCTGATAGAATGAGTTGGTCGGGACGTACACGATGCGCTTCTGCGAGGTCAGGATTTTCACTCGCTTATTCAGCGCAGGACACATCCGCACCATGTCGGCAGCAACATCAAAAACGATAGCAGCCTGCTGACGGTCGGCAGCGCAGCCGTAGACCTCGGCACGTTCCTCACCGTCGCCGCAGGTAAGCAGCAGGGCGACCGCAGCAGCAAGCTCGGACTTTCCGTTTTTCTTCGGAATTTCGATGTATGCCGTGTTAAACTGCCGATAGCCGTTAGGCTTCAGAACGCCAAACAGGTCACGGATGATGCGTTCCTGCCAGTCGATCAGCTCGAAGGGCTTTCCCGCCCATGTGCCTTTCGTATGGGCAAGGCACTCGATGAACCGCACCGCATAGTCAGCGGCGGCTTTGTCGTAATGGGAATCCTCCGCCATGAACTTGGTCGGTGTATAATCTTTCAGCTTTCGCAAGTGTCTCACCTCCTATGTGGCAAATACTGTCCATTAGACAGTTTCCAGGCATTAAAACAGAGCCTTTCGGCTCTGTTTTTTATTCTTCGCAGGCAGCCCAGTATCCTTCATCAAAGGCTGCGTCGTCAATGTAGTCGTTTTCGTATTCGATTCCGATAAGCTCGTCGAATTCTGTTCCTTTAGCTTCTGCGGCCTCTCTTGCAAGGCTCTCGGCGTTTCCTTCAATCCATCCCATGAATTCCTTGTCGGAATCGCCTTCGTTTTCAATCTCAAGCTCGTATTCGTAATCGCTGTCTGCCCAGGTAATTATCGCCTTTGCAATGTACTCTTCCTCGTTCCAGTTTGTTTTTATTGCCTTTGCCCTCTGAAGTGCTGTACTGTAATTTACCATTTTTGTATCCTCCTGTGTGGTTTATTTCCTTTCGGTATGTACATATTAACTCTTAACAGAGGATATATCAAGCCGCTAAAACTACAGAATACAGGCAAGAAATACACATCTATGATTGTGTATATTATGACAGGATATATGAAAAGCGACTTCCTTTCGGTTGCCGCATTTTTGTTTCAATTGTATTCGTAAAGGAGAATTGCTATCGCCTTTTCAGCTGTCTCGTTCTGCGGCGGCACATCAAGCCCACGGTTATCTAGAATTATTGATAACTCTAGCGAAATTATAACCGATTGTAATTTTTCATTTAGATAATCAATTTGGATGTTTAAGTTATATAGGATATTTGTTTAAATATTTATTGCTTTTGTTTGAGATTTTATTAATTCAATTTTTTCGCTTGACAGTGGCATAATTTTAATATAATATCAACTTATAAGGCTGTATAATTAGCCTTAAATATTAAGAAAAGGAATGAACAAATAATGAAGAACATAATCAAAAAAATCACAACAATCGCACTGGCATTTACTATTCTTGGTACAGGAACAGCTATAACAAAAAATGTTTCACCATCGTCTGTCATAGTTCTCACAACAGAGGCAGCAATAACAAATACTCCTAAGAGTAACGAGCAATACATTTATGATTTTTTGACAACAAGTAAAAATGAAGGCGGATTAGGTTTCGATAGAGCTTTCGCATGCGGAGTTATGTCGAATATCTATTATGAAACCCAAGGAACACCTTTTTCTCCTACGACAGGAACCGAAGAAGGTAAAGGACCATTTGGAATTATTCAATGGTCGAATTTTGGTGGTAATAGATTGACACTTTTAAAAAATACACGTCCAAATGATTACAAAACTATTGAGGGGCAATGTCAATTTATTAAATACGAATTAGAAAATACAGAAACGCGTACTATTACGGAATTAAATAAAATTACCTCATCAGGTGCAGATAGAGCAGGTAATGCAGCTAAAATATGGAATGAAAAATATGAACGTTCAAATACTGACAGTACTAACAGAAGTAATAAAGCGAAAGAAATCTATAATAATTATAATGATTATTTAAACAAGAAACCTCTTTATACTTGTAAAGTAACTGTTAATACACTAAAAGTCAGAAAAGACCCAAGTACAAATAATCCTTATGTTGCAAAATTATATAATGGAAACATTGTAGAAATATATAAAGAACAACCAGACAATAATGGAAGAAAATGGGGGTTAATATCTCCGCGTTTTTTATGGTGGGTTTGTTTAGGAGATAATTCCAGTTCATATGTTCAAAAAATAGATTCATCATCAAGTGACAATCCTTCGATACTTCCCCTCCCTTATACAGGTATAGTAGTAACTGCATCCTCTTCTACTATTAATGTTAGAGAAAAACCAACAACATACGATAGTCCAATTGTTGGTAGCATAGAATATGGAAAATCTGCTACCATATTAGAGGAATCAGGTAATTGGGGTAGAATAGAAACTCCAGTTAAGGGATGGGTATGTCTTGATTATATCAAAACAAATGCACCAGAAATCTTTAACGATGTGAATTCAGGAGAGAAGTATGTTGACGCGATAAATTATGTACTTAATAACAATCTCATGGTCGGAAAGGGGGCAGATAATAATTCCAGAAAAATATATTTCGGTACAAATGACATCTTGAAAAGAGAAGAGTTCGTACAGGTCCTCTATAACTACGAAGGGAAACCAAATATAAATGGAGCCACTGTTCCTTTCAAAGATGTAGAAAAAAAAGATTGGTACTATAATGCGATTGTTTGGGCATATACAAACAATGTTGTAAAAGGATATAGCGAAGACATATTTGGCGTTGGCGATAAGCTCACCCGCGAACAACTAGTACAAATGCTTTATAATTACGCAAGCTCTCGTGGATATCTTAGCAATTACGATTCAAATTCAGTTAAAGGTTTATCAGGAGGATTCGTTGACAGCATCAGTATAAGTCCTTGGGCCAAAACTGCCATGGACTGGGCTGTAAGTCAAGGAGTCATGTCATATAGGAAAGACAATTATGGCTCATCATTACTTGCTCCCACATCGTATGCCTCTCGAGCAGAAAGTGCAGATATGATAAAAAATTTTGTAAAAATATACAAATAAGAATTTGAATATGGTAGAGAGAAGATAACCTCTCCCTCTACATTGTACCGTACGTACCGTTCAGGTATACGGTGTATGACAGTATATATTAAAGGCGGCTTCCTTCCGGTTGCCGCCTATTGCTTTAGTTGAATTCGTATAGCAAAATCGCCAGCGCCTTTTCAGCTGCTTCGTTTTGTGATGTAATGTCTTCACCCCTGTCGTAGTTGTAAATGACCTCGCCCTTGACTTTCAGCGTCAGCTTGCTGATTCTGCCGCCGTTAATTCCGTGAATACTTTTCTTTTTGTAGACCTTTACCCAGTAGTGAACTACCGTGTAGCCGCCGCCATTCTTGGGTATTCCGATGGTTCCTTCTTTCCACATAATCCTCCCCCGCTTCCTTAGTCATGCATGATAACCTGTACCATTCCGTCAGGTGTCGGAATCAGCATCTCGGGATTCCAGAAGCGCTTTTTATACCGCTCAACCTGTTCGTCAGTAAGGTCACAGAAGTCATCGAAATCAAGTCCGCATACAAAGAAGGTACCTTTTATAGGGCCGTATTTTTCAACTACTCTGTTCCACTCAAGGTCGAGGAATAGTCCCTCTTCGTTGCATACAATCGCTACCAGTTCATCGTAAGGGTAAATTGCCTGAATCATTCCACCGACTATTTTCTGCAGGTTTTCAAGTGTATGCTCGATGTCCTTTGCGTATGGGTGCTTGCCGGGCTCGCAAATTAAGATTTTCATGTGAATTGCTCCTTTATGGCTTTATTCCGCTTTTCCTGCGGTACACACATATTAACTCTGAACGGCAGATATATCAAGCAAAATCGGAATAATAAATGTAACAAACATCATCGATAATACGGGGCATTATTATACATATCACAAGAGCCGCCACGTTCGCCCGTGTGAGGCAGGTTGCCCGAAAGGGATACCATGTCAAGGATACCCGTCCTGCGCCACACAGGTGAACGTCGAGGCTCTGTGCGCCTTATTCTTCTCCTTGGTATTTATCGTGAATGATACCTAGGATTGCATCCTGTTCCTCGCGTCCCACACCTATGCTTTCAAGTGCTTCCCTTGTTCCGCAGTCCGGACATATAAGGGTGGCGTTATCTATCCTTGAAAGCGCCGGATGTGCTCTGAAGCTCTGCCCGCATATGGGGCATATGCTTGGCTCTCTGTTCTGCTGTTTCATTTCTGTACCTCCTTTGCGCTGATTTCATAGGCTTCATCAAGGAACTTATTATCGAAACCGAAGTTACGGTATCCTTCCTCGCATGTCCGAATGTATGTCATGGAAGGAATCCCGTGCTTTCGTTTCTCATGCATGATGTATACAAAAGCCTCAATTTCCTTAGTCTTTCCGTTTCTAAGAAGTTTTACCGGAAGCCTGACGTTTTTCTTATAGTAGAAGTCAGGGCATCCTTCGTAGATGTCCAGTCTGGTCTCGTCATCGGCTGAGACCTCCCAGACCGCAACGGGAACCAGTCCTCCCTTTTTCTTTTCGATGGTTAGGTAAGCGCCCGTCTTGCTCCCCTTGTATAGCAGTTCGTAGTTTTTGATGACGCTGATACCGACTATTTTTGCATCGGGGCATCGGTACCGCATCTGTCGTATATTCAAGTTTGAGCCATAGGCCAGATAATACTTTTTCATTGATTTACTCCTTTTGTCTCTGATTCCGGTTTGTTCCGGTATGCACATATTAACTCTTTTGAAGGTTATTATCAAGCCGATAAAACTACAAAAGATATGTGGATTTTCTGGCTGGCAGTTGTGTAATATATGCCTTGCCGCTGTTTACGCTGTAATTGCCTATAAAGAGCTTGCTTCTGAAAGGGACAAAGTTATTCGGAGGATACCAGTCCCGCCCTTTGTGGGGCAACGTGTGCGCTGGGCGGCTTGGCAGGCTCATGGCCTGCCGAAGCGGAATGCGTTGTCGCCTGTAAGGTTCTGCGTAAGAACTTCTCTTGCTGTTGCGAATTCGTCGCCAATGAATCCCATTCTCATCAGCCATGTTCTCATTGCGAACTTTTTGTTTTCCTTCTGCTGTTCCTTCGGGCTTGCGCTCCTCAGGTCCTTTGCCATCTGGCTCATTGCAAGGCAAAGCTGAATGTAGCTCTTAAGCTTTCCTGCGTGAAGTCCGTTCTGTTTACCGTTTGAAGGCTTATCGAACTGGAAAAGGCGGAATTCAATGGTGCCTTTTGTAAAGGTGGCATGAAGGTTAAGCATGTGGTAGCGGCTTTCGTTGTAGTGGTGTGTTCTGCCGTAGGTTGCGTGGTTTGCGGTGTACCAGATGTCTGCAAGCTGTGCCATTGTTGTGGGCTTCTTTTTATTGAGCTGCTGCAGAAAATTCGGGTTAACCGTTCTGCAGTAGCGGTTCATTCGGTTGCTGTCAACTTTGATTGCCTCAGCGATCAGTGTTTCGTGGCTTGCCATGAGGTTTGCAAGGTTTCTCAGGCTTTTCGGTGTATGCCCTGCTGCGCCGATGTGAATGTGCACTCCGCATCCTCTTGTATAATCGCTCTTTGCACCTGCCTTGCGAAGGCGTCTTATCAGTTCCTGCAGGGTTTCGATGTCCTCGTAGTGCAGGATCGGTGTTACCAATTCGCATTTTTCGCTGTCCGGTCCGTTTATGCTGACGTCCTTCTGGAATTTCCATTCTCTTCCCTGCGCGTCCCATGCGCTGTAGGTTTCGTAGCAGTTGCGGTTGGCTGTGTATTCGCTGTGGTTTGTTCCGAAGAACTCTGCGGCAATCCTTGCGGCAGCTCTGCGTGTGATGTTGTTCATTTCAACCTCAACTCCGATTGTCTGCTCCTTCATTCTGCTCTGCTGTGCCTGTGTTGTTGTGGTCATTGTGGTATCCTCCTGTTTGTTTTTGGTTTGTTTTCCCTTTCGGTAATCACATATTAACTCTGAACAGAGGATATATCAAGCCGCTAAAACTACAGAATATAGGCAAATATACAGCTTTGATGATTGGTGTATTTACACACTTGATATACTTGCCATTCCATGGTAAAATGGGATACAATGGAATAGGTGCTCTCTTAGTTCGGAGCTGCCGGTATGATTTCAAATGTGTCAACATCAGAGGTAAGACGTCCGATTAATACCCCTGTTTATTATAGACTTTTTATATTTTGTGCTATAATAACAAATTTTTTATAAATAACGAAAACACTTGACAAAGCAAAAACCATTATTGTATAATATTTTATAAGGCTGATTATAGCCATGTATATTTTTGTAAAGGATGTAATACAATGAATAAAACTAAAATTCTTAGTGCATTAATGGCGTTTGCTATTATTGCAACACCTTCAATTAGCGGTAAGACAAATAACAATTCAAAAATTCAGAATTATCAGATTACAGCTTATGCTGCAAAAAAAACCGGATGGGTTGAATCTAAAGGTTATTTGTATTATTATGATAAAAATGGTAAAATGATAAAAGATGAATTAAAAAAGATTGATGGATATAACTATTATTTTGATAAAAAAGGACGTATGTTGGAAGGACAGTGGAACAGTTCACGTTATTATTTTAATGAATCTGGCGTTATGGTGACTGGATGTGCACCAACAGGAGTTTTTCAAAATGATTGGTGTAATTTTGATTCGAAAGGTTGGATGATAGAACCAGACGGCTATCCTTGGGTATTAAATAAAAAACAAACTGTATATAAAACAGCCGGAACTAAAAGCAAAACAAACAATACAATAAAAAAAGGCGAAATTGTTTTTATCACAGAACAAATCAAAAACAAAGCTGGTGAAACATGGGGTAAAATCAATTATGAAGGTAAGTTTAAAGGCTATATTCTTATGATTGATTCAAAAGGTAATAAATTAGGTTCTGGCAGACTTAATGATTGTTACGAGGTTATAGATAAAAAATTTTATTATATACCGAAAACATTTGAAATGCATAATGATAATCTTCCTGATGAATTTTTGGAAGCCGATTACCAATTTTGAGTAAGCGAAAATATAGTTTATTAAAAAAGTAGATGATAAGACCGATTGTGAAAGCAGTCGGTCTTATTGGCTCTGTGAAAAAATCTCTGTAAATTCAAAAACTGTGATAAAAACGATATGTGGGAGCGGCTTGTGAAAATAGCCGCTCCGATTTTTTACAGTATACAATGGATACTGTAATTTGTCAAGGTGCTTTGGATATCAGTCTGATGGAATGGAGCGCAGCGGAATGGAATCGGGCTGATATCCGGCGGCTTAGCCGAGCCTGTCGGGGTACATGATCTCCAGCTCACCCAGGACCTTGCCCCAATTTCGCAGCGGCATAGTCCATTTCTTGGATATCTCATGAGTTGCCAGATACAGAGCCTTGAGGAGCGCAGTATCGCTTGGAAATACGCTTCTCTGCTTGTTCAGACGGCGATAACCGCTGTTAAGGCTTTCGATAGCGTTGGTGGTATAAATGACCTTTCTGACATCGGCTGAGAACTTGAAAATCGGCGATATTACGTCCCAGTTCTTGTACCAGCTCTTCATAGCATTGGGATAATCGTCCTCCCATTTCTCGGTAACACGGTCGAGGGCTTCAAGAGCAGCGTCCTCGGAAGGTGCATGATAGATCGTTTTCAGGTCGTTAGCGAACTCCTTCTTATTTTTCTCGCCGACGTATTTCAGCGTATTTCTTACCTGATGAACGATACAGCGCTGAAGCTCGGTCTGCGGGAATGCAGCTGATACAGCTTCCTTTATGCCTGTGAGTCCGTCTGCGCAAATAACAAGAATGTCTTTAACTCCGCGATTTTTCAGTTCATTCAGTACACCGAGCCAGTATTTTGCACTTTCGTTTTCGCCGATATGTATGGACAAGACTTCCTTGTGACCTGTCATGCTGACAGCCAGTATCACATACGCCGCAAGCTTCCTGATCTGCCCGTTATCGCGTACTGAGAAGTGTACTGCGTCAATGAAAACTATCGGGTATACTTCGTCCAGCGGACGCTTCTGCCAGTCCTCTATCTGCGGAAGAAGGCGGTCTGTGATATCAGACACCATACCGTCGCTAACTTCAAAGCCATAGATATCCTCGATAGTTTCGCTTATCTGACGAGTTGACATGCCCTTGGCGTACAGTGATATTATCTTCTGTTCAATGCCTGAGATATCCTTCTGACGCTTCTTTACGACCTTTGGCTCAAAACTGCCGTCGCGATCCTGCGGTACTTCAATTTCAGTTTCTCCAAAATTTCCACGAATCT
>JAEEGJ010016169.1_pt1 | contig 17213 bp, 19 predicted proteins | sample 8958761 | NCBI WGS metagenome assembly JAEEGJ01 (sample SAMN16246546, study PRJNA631951) | gut metagenome | biome: gut microbiome; feature: rumen; material: RS-attached | host: Bos | place: Iran: Karaj | collected 2018-10 | reverse complement strand
GGCCGTGTAAAGTCTCTGGCTGATGCAGCTCGTAAAGGTGGACTTAAATTTTAAACGATTATGGCAATGAACAAAGTTAAGATTAATAGCGACGTAGAGTTGAAAGACAGACTGGTTGCCATCAACCGTGTTACCAAGGTAACGAAGGGTGGTCGCACCTTTACTTTCGCAGCCATTGTTGTTGTCGGCGACGGCAACGGCATCATCGGCTGGGGCTTGGGTAAGGCTGGCGAAGTTACCGCCGCCATCGCCAAAGGTGTAGAGGCAGCCAAGAAGAATCTGGTGAAAGTTCCCGTTCTGAAGGGTACCATTCCTCACGAGATGGAGGCCCGCTTCGGTGGTGCTCAGGTATTCCTTCGTCCCGCTGCTGCCGGTACTGGTCTGGTGGCCGGTGGTGCTATGCGTGCCGTATTGGAGAGCGTAGGCGTGAAGGACGTGCTGGCTAAGTCGAAGGGTTCTTCTAACCCCCACAACTTGGTAAAGGCTACTATTGAGGCACTGAGCCAGATGCGTGATGCCTACACTGTTGCAGGCACTCGCGGTATCAGTATGAATAAAGTGTTTAACGGATAAAAGGAGACAGAACTATGGCAACTATTAAGATTAAGCAGATTAAGAGCAAGATCGGTTATCCTGTTGACCAGAAGCGTACACTCCAGGCGCTGGGTCTTCACAAGATTTCTCAGGTCGTAGAGAAGGAAGATACTCCTGTCATCCGCGGTATGATCCGCAAGGTTCACCACCTCGTGGAGGTTATCGGTTAATTTAATCACAATTTAATAAAACAGATACGATTATGAAACTACATACTTTAAAACCAGCTGAGGGCTCTACCCATTCACGTCGTAGAATCGGTCGCGGACCTGGTTCAGGTCTGGGCGGTACTTCTACTCGTGGTCACAAGGGTGCCAAGGCTCGTTCAGGTTATAAGAAGAAGATTGGTTTCGAAGGTGGTCAGATGCCTCTGCAGCGTCGTGTTCCGAAGTCTGGCTTCAAGAACATCAACCACAAAGAGTATTTCGCTGTCAATCTTTCTACTCTGCAGAAGCTGGCAGAGGAGAAGAACCTCACCAAGATTGGTGTTGCCGAGCTGGTAGCAGCTCGTCTGACCAATGGCAAGGAGCTGATCAAGATTCTTGGCAATGGTGAGCTGAAGGCAAAGATTGATGTAGAGGCCAACGCCTTCTCAAAGACTGCCGAGGAAGCTATCAAGGCAGTAGGTGGTAACGCAACAATTATCTAGACAAGACAATGAAGAAGTTAATAGAGACACTGAAGAACATTTGGAAGATTGAGGACTTGCGCCAGCGCATCCTCATCACAATGCTGTTTGTAGCAATCTACCGTTTCGGCTCGTTCGTCGTGCTGCCTGGTATCAATCCGGCTATGCTGGACAAACTGCAGTCGCAGACTGCTGGTGGCTTGATGTCACTGCTGGACATGTTCTCAGGAGGTGCATTCTCCAACGCATCTATCTTTGCGCTTGGAATCATGCCTTACATCTCTGCTTCTATCGTTATGCAGCTCCTCGCTGTTGCTGTACCTTATTTCCAGAAGATGCAGCGTGAGGGTGAGAGCGGTCGCAAAAAGATTATGACTTACACTCGCTACCTGACGGTCGCTATCCTGATCTTCCAGGCTCCGAGTTATCTCATCAATCTGCGTATGCAGGCCGGTGCTGCCTTGGCATCGGGTATTAGCTGGAATGTGTTTATCATTCCTGCCACGATTATCCTTGCCGCAGGCAGTATGTTCATCCTCTGGCTCGGTGAGCGCATTACCGATAAGGGTATAGGAAATGGTATCTCACTGATCATTATGATTGGTATTATTGCCCGCCTCCCGCAGGCATTCATTCAGGAGGTAACTTCCCGCTTCACTGCCATCACTGGTGGCGGTCTGGTGATGTTCCTCGTGGAGATTATCATTCTCTATGCAGTTGTATGTGCAGCTATCGTTCTGGTACAGGGTGTGCGCAAGATACCCGTACAGTATGCTAAGCGTCTTGTCGGAGGCCAGCAGGTAGGTGGTGCTCGTCAGTATATCCCTCTGAAGCTGTTCGCAGCCAATGTGATGCCTATCATCTTTGCCCAGGCATTGATGTTCATTCCCTTGGCTTTCGTTCAGTATGCAGCACCTGAGAATGCTAACTGGTTCGTACGTTCCATGCTTGATCATCACAGCTGGATGTACAATCTCATCTTTGCATTCCTGATTATTGCCTTCACCTACTTCTACACTGCAATTACGCTCAACCCGACGCAGATGGCTGAGGACATGAAGCGAAACAATGGCTTTATCCCTGGCATCAAGCCCGGTAAGCCGACAGCCGACTTCATCGACGAGGTGATGTCACGCATCACTCTCCCCGGTTCGCTGTTTATCGCGTTTATCGCTATCATGCCTGCCTTTGCAAGTCTGTTGAATGTGCAGGATGCCTTCTCTCAGTTCTTCGGTGGTACCTCCCTGCTGATTCTCGTGGGTGTCGTCCTCGACACACTGCAGCAGATTGAGAGCCACCTGCTCATGCGTCACTACGACGGTCTGCTTAACTCGGGCCGTATTCATGGACGTGGTATGAGTGCATACTAAACCGGTATGAAGATCTTTCTGAAGACAGAAGACGAACTCGAGCTGATGCGTCAGGCCAACCAACTTGTTGGTAGGACCCTTGGCGAATTGGCAAAGCATATCAAGCCTGGCGTAACGACCCTCCAGTTGGACCGTATTGCCGACGAATTTATTCGCGACAATGGAGCAGTCCCGACATTCAAGGGGTTCCCCAATCCATATGGAGGGCCGTTCCCTGCCAGCATCTGCACCTCGGTAAATGATGTCGTGGTGCATGGTGTGCCAAACGATCAGACAGTGCTCAAGGACGGAGATATCATCTCCATCGACTGCGGCACGCTGTTGAATGGTTTTTGTGGTGACTCCTGCTACACTTTCTGTGTGGGCGAAGTCAGTGACGAAGTCAAGGAGTTGCTTCGTACAACCAAAGAGTCGCTGTATAAGGGTATCGATCAGGCTGTGGCCGGTCATCATCTTGGCGACATCAGCAGTGCTGTTCAGGAGCATTGTGAGGCTCATGGCTATGGAATAGTGCGTGAACTCACTGGTCATGGCATCGGACACGAGATGCACGAAGATCCTCAGGTGCCCAACTACGGACGACGTGGCAACGGAGTCATGCTGAAGGCATCGATGTGTATCGCCATCGAACCGATGGTAACAATGGGCAAACGCGATATCTGGCTCGACCAGGACCGCTGGACCATTCGCACCCGCGACGGCAAGCCGGCTGCTCATTTCGAGCATACCATTGCCATTAGGAAAGGTCAGGCTGAGATATTGTCTTCGTTCGAAGAAGTTCAAAACATAGAAGGTAAATTATATTAGAATGGCAAAACAAGGTGCTATTGAACAAGACGGAACCATCGTAGAGGCATTATCCAATGCCATGTTCCGAGTAGAGTTGGAAAACGGTGTGCCTATCATCGCACACATCTCTGGTAAGATGCGTATGCACTACATCAAGATTCTGCCCGGCGACAAGGTGAGGGTAGAGATGAGTCCCTACGACCTGACTAAAGGAAGAATTGTATTCAGATACAAATAATTTAGGAGACATATAAAATGAAGACAAGAGCATCATTGAAGAAGCGTACCCCCGACTGCAAGATCGTTCGTCGTAAGGGTCGTCTATTCGTAATTAACAAGAAGAACCCCAAGTATAAAATGCGCCAGGGTTAATGATTTATGTTAAATAAGCATAATAAGGTGCCGGAATATCAAAAATTCTGTGTACCTTTGCATGCTTTTTAGCGGAAATTCGAATTTTATTACATTATTATTTAGTTTAACAAATGGCAATAAGAATTGTTGGAGTAGATTTGCCCCAGGAGAAGCGTGGCGAAATCGCATTGACCTATATCTATGGTATTGGTCGAAGTAGTTCAGCAAAGATTTTGGACAAGGCCGGCGTGAGCCGTGACCTGAAAGTCAACGAGTGGAGTGACGACCAGGCAGCTAAGATCCGTGAAATCATTGGCGCTGAATTCAAAGTAGAAGGTGATCTCCGCAGTGAGATCCAGTTGAACATCAAGCGACTGATGGATATTGGTTGCTACCGTGGAGTCCGTCATCGTAACGGTCTTCCCGTACGTGGACAGAGCACTAAGAACAATGCTCGTACTCGTAAGGGTAAGAAGAAGACTGTTGCAAACAAGAAGAAGGCCACGAAGTAATTTTTAAGTTTAACGTTTAAAGTTTAGAGTTTAAAGATTATGGCAAAGAAAACAGTCACTTCCAAGAAAAGAAACGTGAAGGTTACTGCAATTGGTCAGCTTCATGTTCACAGCTCTTTTAATAATATTATAGTATCTCTCGCCAACGACGAAGGTCAGATTATCTCTTGGTCTTCAGCCGGTAAGATGGGCTTCCGTGGTTCTAAGAAGAACACTCCGTATGCTGCCCAGATGGCTGCTGAGGATTGTGCCAAGGTTGCTTTCGACCTAGGTCTGCGTAAGGTTAAGGCTTATGTGAAGGGTCCGGGCAACGGACGTGAGTCTGCCATCCGTGCCGTGCATGGTGCCGGTATCGAGGTGATCGAGATTGTTGATGTTACGCCGCTGCCACACAATGGCTGCCGTCCCCCGAAGCGTCGTCGTGTATAATAAGGAAAGTATAGTTGGGCTGGCATGACTAGTTTAAACTAGTATAACTAGTGTGACTAGTTCGACTAGAACATAAAAAACAACAAGAATTTTATATTAAGATTATGGCAAGATATATTGGACCGAAATCAAAAATTGCCCGCCGATTTGGAGAAGCCATCTTCGGCCCGGACAAAGTTTTGTCCCGTAGGAACTTCCCCCCGGGACAGCATGGCAATAACCGCCGCCGCAAGCAGTCGGAGTATGCTGTCATGCTGGCAGAGAAGCAGAAGGCCAAGTACACCTATGGTGTTCTTGAGCGCCAGTTCCGTAACCTGTTTGAGAAGGCCGCAAAGGCTGAGGGTATCACTGGTGAGGTGCTCCTGCAGTTGCTGGAGAGTCGCCTCGACAATGTAGTGTTCCGTCTCGGTATTGCTCCTACGCGTGCTGCTGCCCGTCAGATGGTCAGCCACAGACATATCGTGGTAGATGGTAAGGTAGTCAACATCCCCTCTTATCAGGTTAAGCCTGGTCAGATTGTCGGTGTTCGCGAGAAGGCTAAGTCGCTCGAAGTCATCGAGGCTGCTCTTGCTGGTTTCAATCACAGCAAGTATCCTTGGATTGAGTGGGACGAGCAGACAAAGAGCGGCAAGTTCCTGCACATGCCTGACCGTGCCGATATCCCCGAGAACATTAAGGAACAGTCAATCGTTGAGTTGTACTCTAAGAACTAAAATCATTTAAATCAATGGCGATATTAGCATTTCAAAAACCTGATAAAGTCGTAATGTTGGAGGCTACGAACAAGTTCGGCAAGTTCGAATTTCGTCCGTTGGAGCCCGGCTTCGGCGTTACCATCGGTAATGCCCTGCGCCGCATTCTTCTTTCATCGCTTGAGGGTTATGCCATCAACACCATACGTATTGCCGGTGTTGAGCATGAGTTCTCTTCTGTACCCGGTGTTAAGGAAGATGTAACCAACATTATCTTGAACCTGAAGCAAGTTCGGTTCAAGCAAGTAGTGGAAGAATTCGAGAACGAGAAAGTCTCGATCACTGTTGAGAATTCTACCGAGTTTAAAGCCGGTGATATAGGCAAGTATCTGACTGGATTTGAAGTGTTAAATCCCGATTTGGTGATTTGTCATTTAGATTCCAAAGCTTCGATGCAGATTGATCTTACTATTAACAAAGGTCGCGGCTATGTACCCGCTGATGAGAATCGCGAGTTCTGCACCGATGTGAATGTAATAGCAATCGACTCAATCTACACCCCGATTCGTAACGTCAAGTATTCCGTTGAGCCGTATCGTGTTGAGCAGAAGACCGACTACGACAAGCTGGTGCTTGAGGTGACGACGGACGGTTCCATTCACCCGAAGGATGCCTTGAAGGAAGCTGCCAAGATCCTCATCTATCACTTCATGCTCTTCTCCGACGAGAAGATTACGCTGGAGAATACTGAGGCCGAGGGCAACCAGGAGTTCGACGAGGAAGTGCTGCACATGCGCCAGCTGCTGAAGACCAAGTTGACCGACATGAACCTCTCTGTTCGTGCCCTCAACTGTCTGAAGGCTGCCGATGTGGAGACCCTTGGCGATCTGGTACAGTATAACAAGACTGATCTCCTCAAGTTCCGCAACTTCGGTAAGAAATCGCTCACTGAGCTTGATGATTTGCTCGAGAGTCTGAATCTGTCGTTTGGAACCGATATTGCAAAGTACAAACTGGACAAAGAGTGATATTTCATTGAACATTGAACATTTGTCCGCTTAAAGAAAAAACGAAAAAATGAGACACGGAAGAAAATTCAATCATCTGGGCCGTACTGCTGATCACCGCCACGCCATGCTTGCCAACATGGCCATCTCTCTGATCATGCACAAAAGAATCACTACGACCCTCGCCAAGGCAAAGGCACTCAAGAAATATGTAGAGCCGCTGATTACGCGCTCTAAGGACGACAGCACTAACAGCCGTCGTGTGGTATTCAGCTACCTGCAGAACAAGGAGGCTCTGAAGGAGCTCTTCGGAGCTGTAGCACAGAAGGTAGGCGACCGTCCCGGTGGCTATACCCGCATCATCAAGCTCGGTTTCCGTCAGGGTGATGCTGCTGAGAAGGCTTTCATCGAGCTCGTAGACTTCGATGAGAACATGCTCAAGGCTCCTAAGGCTGAGAAGAAGACTCGTCGTTCGCGCAAGTCTGCTCCCAAGGCCGAGGCTCCCGCTGCCGAGGAGGTAAAGGCTGAGGCTCCCGTTCAGGAGGCTCCCGCCGCTGAAGCTGCTGCTGAGGAGGCAAAGGCTGAATAAAGGTTGGCTTATAAGCAACACGCAATAGTTGTCGCCCGCAGATATCGGTCTGCGGGCGATTTCTTTTTATTGTCCCGACACGCTTTTTCTGCTGAGTTAACTCAAATCATCGTTTGAGTCAACTCAAATCATCGTTTGAGTCAACTCGATTGATCGTTTGAGTCGACTCGATTGATCGTTTGAGTCGACTCACGATTTTTGGCCAATAGGGAATTCCCTAATCTTTTTTCGGGATTATCCCCTTGTCATCTTGCGGAAAATGTTTAATTTTGCAGCGTGAAACAATATAACAGAAGGTTATGAAGAAGACGATTATTTTGCTTTTGTGCCCGCTGATGCTGCTGACAGGCTGTGGTACCTATACTGGTCAGGGTGCTGCTGTGGGCGGTTCGTTTGGAGCCATCTTAGGTTCAGCCATCGGTGGTATATCCGGTGGCCGGCGGGGTAGTGACTTAGGCACGCTGATAGGCGTAGCCGGTGGTGCAGCCGTAGGTGCCGCAATGGGTTCTGTTGCCGACCGTCAGGTGGCAGAGGAGCGTGCCGAGTACCGTCGCGAGCGTGCCGAGTATAACCGTGAGCGCGCCCGTCGCGAATACGAGTCGGACCGCGTCAATCATTCCGGTTCTGATGATTCGGGCTTCGATGCCGCCGGGCGTGGTGACGACCGTATCGACTTCGATGCTCCCGGCCCGCGTAATGGTCAAGGCAGCTATTCTGCAGCCAAGCCTCATGTCTATACCCCGAAGGCTGGTGGCACGCCGGGTTTCACCGTGAAGTATAATGCGCTGATCGAAATCCGTAATGCCCGCTTTGTGGATGCCGACCACGACGGAGTGCTGCGTGGCGGCGAAGAGTGCAAGGTGATCTTTGAGGTGATGAACAATTCTTCGAGTACGCTCTATGATGTCCAGCCTACGGTTCTCGAAGTGACTGGCAACAAGCATGTTCATATCTCGCCCAATCTGCATGTCGAGAGCATTGCCCCGAACAGTGGCATTCGCTATACAGCCACCGTGCTGGCGGGAAAGAAACTGAAGGACGGCTCGATCGTCATCCGTGTGGGAGTAGCGCAGGGTAATTGTGAGATCACCTCGCAGATGCAGGAGTTCACCGTGCGCACATCGCGCCGGTGACAGCCGCTTAGGTCATTGTTGCTTAGATGTAGTTTGGACTTGCCGGGTTTCCTGCAAGTCTTTTTTCATGTCCTGCCAATAGGGCGTGATATCCGTCGAACCGTCGTTGGTCTCCAGTTCCAGCTCGGGCAGGTCTATCTCGTCAGTGGGCAGATAGGGCACGATGATGCTGCTGGCTTTCTGCACAATGACCATTGCCACGCCCTTCGAGATAATGTCCAGCTCCTTGGCTGCCCGCCAGGAGAGGTCGATGATGCGCCCGCGCACAAATGGCCCACGGTCGGTGACGCGCACAATGACGCTTCGCCCGTTGGCCGGGTTCATCACTTTGAGCAGCGTACCGAACGGGTAGCTGCGGTGAGCGCAGGTCAGCGAATCGTTGTGTAGCCTCTCGCCACTGGCAGTCTTGCGCCCTGCAAGCCTTTTTGCATAGAACGAAGCTTTACCCTGCTCCAGTTCTTGCGACTGCAGCGGGGTAAAACCAAGTGTCAGTAATGTTGCTACAAGAGCTATTCTATTTTTTACAATCATTCATTTTATACAATGCCGTCGTTGCAAGGGCTCTATACGATGCCTTGGGCAAGCATGGCTTTAGCCACCTTCATGAAGCCGGCAACATTGGCACCTTTGACATAGTTCACATAGTCGCCTTCCTTGCCATACTTCAAGCATTGCGCGTGGATGCCCGACATGATGTGGTGCAGGTGCTGGTCCACCTCTTCGCCTCGCCACGACAGACGCATCGAGTTCTGGGTCATCTCCAGTCCCGAGGTGGCCACGCCGCCGGCATTCACTGCCTTGCCCGGGGCAAACAGCTGGCGGGCGGCAATAAACTTGTTGACGGCATCCGCCGTGCAACCCATGTTCGACACCTCAGCCACACAAAGCGGCTTCTGTGCCAGTATCTTGTCTGCATCCTCGCCGTTCAGTTCGTTCTGGGTGGCACACGGCAGATAGATGTCGGCCTTCTGCTCCCAGGGCTTCTTGCCGGCATAGAAGGTAGAGCCGGGGAACTCGTCGGCATAGGGCTGGCAGATATCATTGCCCGAGGCGCGCAGCTCCAGCAGATAGTCTGTCTTTTCGTCATCCAGTCCGGCGGGGTCGTAGATATAGCCGTCGGGACCGCTGATGGTGATGACCTTCGCGCCCAGCTCGGTAGCCTTCTTGGCAGCGCCCCAGGCCACATTGCCAAAGCCGCTCAGTGCAACCGTCTTGCCCTTGATGTCCAGTCCGTGCTCCTCCATCATCTGGTGTACGAAATACAGGGCACCATATCCGGTAGCCTCCGGGCGCAGGATGCTGCCTCCCCATTCGATGCCTTTACCCGTCAGGGTGGCACCGTGGAACTCTGAGGTCAGCTTTTTATACATGCCGAAGAGATAGCCGATTTCGCGGCCGCCCACACCGATGTCACCTGCCGGTACATCCATGTCCGGGCCAATCACCTTATACAGTTCCCACATGAAGGCCTGGCAGAAGCGCATAATCTCGGCCTCGCTCTTGCCGCGTGGCGAGAAGTCGCTGCCTCCCTTGCCGCCGCCCATAGGCAGTGTGGTCAGTGCATTCTTGAAGGTCTGTTCGAATCCGAGGAACTTCAGGATGCTCAGGTTCACCGATGAGTGGAAACGCAGTCCGCCCTTGTACGGGCCGATGGCACTGTTGAACTGTACGCGATAGCCCAGGTTCACCTGCACCTCGCCTTTGTCGTCCACCCAGGGCACGCGGAAGGTGATGATGCGTTCCGGTTCTACGATACGCTCCACTATCTTGGCCTTTTCAAACTCTGGATGCTGGTTGTAAACGTCCTTGATCGACTCCAGCACTTCGCGTACCGCTTGCAGGTACTCCACTTCGCCCGGGTGCTTCTGTTCCAGGCTCTGCATGATTTTCTCTACGTTCATAGTATAGTTTATTTTTAGTTATAGATGTATTGTTGTTGTCATTTTGTTAGTTTGACAACGCAAATATAGGGAATTTCCTTTAAATGGCAAAGGAAATTCCCGAATATTTTCCGCAAAAGGTTACAGTTTGTTAAAAACCTTGGCTTTTTGCTCTTTCCGGCAATCGCTTACAATACTTTCATCGAACCCAATATATAGAGTACGATGTATCCCAGTACCATGCTCACTACGCCCATGATCAGTCCCATCTTCGACATATCCTTCTGTTGCACCAGGTTGGTGGCGTATGCCAGTGCATTGGGTGGGGTAGAGATGGGGAGCACCATAGCCGACGAGGCTGCAATAGCCACACCGATGAGCACCGTCGGGGTGCCGCCGATGGCATCCAGCTTGTCGCCCATAGCCGTGCAGACCACTGCCAGTATCGGCATCAGCAGTGCTGCTGTGGCAGAATTGCTGATGAAGTTCGACAGCAGGTAGCATATCGCTCCCGACAGCAGCAGGATGAGCAGTGGCGAGAACTCGCCGAAGGGAATGCTCTTCACCGCATTGGCAGCCAGTCCCGAGGCATTCAGTCCGTAGCCTAAGGCAAAACCACCGGCCACCATCCAGATGACGCTCCAGTTAATCTGCTCCAGGTCGCGCTTGTTGATGACTCCCGTCAGGGCAAAGATGACGAAGGGCACCAGTGCCACCGTGTACGAGTTGATGCCCGTCACGGTGTCGAGCAGCCAGAGGGCTACCGTCAGGAAGAAGGTAATGATGACAATATACGTATGGGCGTTTTTCTTCATCTCGCCCTCAATCTCCAGTTCCACCGTCTTCTGCGAGAAGGGGAAGATGGTCTTCAGCAGCCACCATCCCAGCAGCAGCAGTATAATCACCAGCGGAGTCATGAACATCATCCACTCGCCGAAGCCTAACTGCATGTTCAGACCCTCGGGGTCGTTCAGGTATTTCAGTGCAATGGTGTTCGGCGGTGTACCGATAGGTGTACCCATCCCGCCCAGGTTGGCAGCCAAGGGAATGCTCAGTGCCATCGCGATGCGTCCCTTACCCTCAGGCGGCAGCTGTCGGAACACCGGAGTCAGGAAGGTCAGCATCATAGCTGCCGTTGCCGTGTTCGATACGAACATCGAGAAGAGTCCGGTGATAAGGATAAAGCCCAACAGCACGTTCTCGCTCTTCTGCCCGAAGGGCTTCAGCAGCACCTTTGCCAGCTGTGCATCCAGTCCGGTCTTGGTAGCGGCGATAGCTAAGATGAAACCGCCGATGAACAGCATGATGACCGGGTCGGCAAAGGTCGCCATCACGCTCTTATAGCTCAGCAGGGCTCCCACCTCGTCGGGGTTGCACATCCATTTCACGCCCGAGTCCGAGCAGAATAGCAGCATCATGCCGATGATGGCCACACTGGTGGCCCACGACGACACCACCTCCATGATCCACATCAGGGTGGCAAAGGCGAAGATGGCAATGATGCGCTGTTGCACCACCGTCAGTCCGTCAATGCCGAACATCTCGGTGGGTGCGTTCCACAATAGCAGTGTAACAATCGCGACAACGATGGCCTCTGCCGTCTTCTTGAATCCCCCGCTGGGATGAAAGCGGCGGTGAATGCGCATCTGGTGGTAAGCTTCTACAAGCTCATAGCCTTTGTAAATATGAAACATGTCTTTTCTAAATAGGTTTATAATTTGCGGATGCAAAGATAGTCATTTTAGTGTAGAATGACGAACGAAGTGCAAGGAATCTTCTCGTCTGTGAGCAAATTCTTCCCGCATCATTCTTCATTTTTCTTTTTTCTTTGTACCTTTGCAATCTCAATATGGCAAAACAATGAGTACTACATCTACTGACATGCTGTCACCTCACGGAGAAAATTCTACGAGCATCCCCCAGGAGTTCAACAACTTCTTTCTGAAGGATGTCTCGTTTGTCAACCTGATGACCAAGCGCATCTTCAACATCCTGATAGTGGCCAATCCCTACGATGCCTTTATGCTCGAGGACGATGGTCGCATCGATGAAAAACTGTTCGACGAGTATATGGAGCTCGGTCTGCGTTATCCACCCACGTTCACACAGGTGTCTACCACCGAGGAGGCCAACCATGTGCTCGAGAATACCGATATCGACCTGGTCATCTGTATGCCCGGTAATGCCGACAACGACGCCTTTGCCGTAGCTCGCGATGTCAAGATGATGGCTCCCCATATTCCCTGCGTGGTGCTCACGCCTTTCTCGCATGGAATCACCAAGCGCATCGAGCATGAGGACATGACCATCTTCGACTATGTGTTCTGCTGGCTGGGCAATACCAACCTCATTCTCTCCATCATCAAGCTCATCGAGGACCAGATGAACATCGAGCACGATATCAAGGAGGCCGGTGTGCAGATGATTCTCCTTGTCGAGGACAACATCCGCTTCTACTCCTCCGTGCTACCCAACCTCTATAACTATATCCTGGCACAGTCGAAGAATTTCTCTACCGAGGCCCTCAATCCCCATGCTGCCGCCCAGCGTAAGCGCGGCCGTCCCAAGGTGGTGCTTGCCACGACCTACGAGGAAGCCATGCATTGGTATAATCTCTATCACGACAATGTGTTAGGAGTCATCTCCGACACCCGTTTCCCCATGCAGGGAGTGAGCGGCCGGCTGGCACATGTCGAGGAGGGTGATCCCGAGGCGGGTCTGAAGCTGTTGCGCGAGATCCGCCGCCGCGACGAGTATGTGCCCCTTATCCTGCAGAGTTCCGAGATTGTCAACAAGGCCAAGGCCGAGGCAGAAGGCTTCCGCTTCGTCGACAAGAACTCCAAGAAGATGAATGTCGACCTGCGCAAGCTCATCGAGGAGCACATGGGATTTGGCGATTTCGTCTTCCGCGATCCCAAGACCAAGGAAGAGGTGCTGCGCGTGTCGTCGCTCAAGGAGTTGCAGGACAATATCTTCAAGGTGCCCAACGACTCCATGCTCTATCATATCTCGCGCAACCACATGAGCCGCTGGCTCTGTGCCCGTGCCATCTTCCCCGTCAGCCAGTTCCTTAAGCATGTCACCTGGCATAAGTTGCAGGATGTCGATGCCCACCGGCAGATTATCTTCGATGCCATCGTGCAGTACCGCCGTATGAAGAATATCGGTGTGGTGGCCGTCTTCGACCGTCTGAAGTTCGACCGTTATGCCCACTTCGCCCGCATCGGCGACGGCTCCTTGGGCGGTAAGGGCCGCGGACTGGCATTCCTCGACAATATCATCAAGCGGCATCCCGAACTCAACCAGTTCGACAATGCCACCGTCCAGATTCCCAAGACGGTGGTGCTCTGCACCGACTTCTTCGACGAGTTCATGGACAGCAACAACCTCTGGTCTGTCGCCCTGAGCGATGCTTCCGACGAGGAGATTCTGCAGCATTTCCTCCATGCCCAGCTGCCCGATTCCCTCATTGCCGACTTCTTCACCTTCTTCGATGCGGTCAAGTCGCCCATTGCCGTGCGTTCCAGCTCTTTGCTCGAAGACTCTCACTATCAGCCCTTTGCCGGCATCTACTCCACCTATATGATTCCCTATCTCGATGACAAGTACGAGATGCTCCGCATGCTGGCATGTGCCATCAAGGGAGTCTATGCCTCCGTCTACTATCGCGACTCCAAGGCCTATATGACGGCCACCTCCAATGTCATTGACCAGGAGAAGATGGCGGTCATCTTGCAGGAGGTGGTGGGCCAGACACATGACACCCGCTTCTATCCCACCTTCTCGGGCGTGCTGCGCTCGCTCAACTACTATCCCATCGGCGACGAGCTGGCCGAGGAGGGCATTGCCTCCCTGGCACTCGGCTTGGGTAAGTATATCGTGGATGGCGGACAGACACTCCGCGTGTCGCCCTATCATCCGCGACAGGTGCTCCAGACCTCCGAGATGGAAACGGCCCTGCGCGAGACACAGACCCGCTTCTATGCACTCGACATGAGCCATGTGGGGGGCGACTTCAAGGTCGATGACGGCTTCAACATCCTCAACCTGCGGGTCAAGGAGGCCGACAAGGACCAGTCGCTCAATGGCATTGCCTCCACCTACGACCCTGTCGATCAGGTCATCCGTGATGGCATCTACGAGGGAGGCCGCAAGGTCATCTCCTTCTGTGGTGTCCTCCAGCAGGGCATCTTCCCCTTGCCCGAGATTCTGCAGCTCTCGCAGAAGTATGGCTCCGAGGAGATGCGCCGGCCGGTGGAGATCGAGTTCGCCTGCAATCTGAACGGTTCGGGCAGCGGGATGTCGGGCGATTTCTATCTGCTCCAGATTCGTCCTATTGTCGACTCCAAGCAGGTGCTCGACGAGGATTTGGCTGCCATTCCCGACAGCCAGTGCCTGTTACGCTCTTACAATTCGCTCGGTCATGGCATCTCCGAAGACGTGGTCGATGTGGTCTATGTCAAGACCGATGATGAGTTCACGGCAGCCAACAATCCCCGCATAGCCGACGAGATAGAGCAGATTAACCGCCGCTTCCTGGCCGATGACAAGAACTATGTGCTGATTGGTCCGGGACGGTGGGGAAGCAGCGACCCCTGGCTGGGCATCCCCGTCAAGTGGCCCCATATCTCGGCAGCCCGCGTCATTGTCGAGGCGGGACTGAAAAACTATCATGTCGACCCCTCGCAGGGCACCCACTTCTTCCAGAACCTGACCTCGTTCGGGGTGGGCTATTTCACCATCAATACCTATACGGGTGATGGGGTGATGCAGAAAGAACTCCTCGACAGCATGCCTGCCGTCGAGGAGACCGATTTCGTGCGACATGTCCGCTTCGACCGTCCGCTCAAGATTATGATGGACGGCAAGAAACAGCATGGGGTAGTCTTACTGCCCTCCGAGATGTGAGAAATAGTCTATCACATCGTCCCACGACTTAAACGTGTCGGAACCGTATTCCAGGAGGGTGGCCATCGTGTCGCCCTCTTTTTCTTTCGACAGCAGGTAGTCGCCGTAGAGCAGGTCGCGGCGGTAGGTATAGATGGTATGGTGCCAGGCCGGCACATTGACATATTCCTCCAGCCACGACTCCGTAGCGGCATGGTCGGTGCCGGGAGCCACGAAGTAGACCTGATAGTGCTCTATGAGCAGTCGTATGGCTTTCACTACCGACGAGGCTGGTTTCCCGTAGGCATCCTTCAGCGTCTCTATACCTATATATATTATAGGGCGCTCGCTGCCTTTCTGCTTGTCGTCAATCCAGCGGATGACGGGCACCACCGCATGCATGAATGACTGGTCGTTCATCCGGTGCTCGCCGTGGAAGTGGAGGGCATAGGGGTATTGCTGGTGAAACAGATCGTAGGTGTCCACCGTGGTGTCCTCGTCGCCAAAGAGCCCGTAGACACGCTGGCGGTCCTCCTCGTCGAGTCCTTCAAACCGCTGCTCCGATGCTTCGCGGTATTCCTTGATAAGCGCCTTGTCCACATAGAACTCCTGCACACCGTCCTGGCGCGGGTTCTGAAACTGCTGTGTGCCGGTCATGCCGTGCGCTTTCATCGTCTCGCCCATCTCCAAGGCGGGGTTCACGCAGATGCGGTCGTAGCCGCGCAGCTGCTCGCAGTACATGCCGCCCATCGAGGTCCCGATAATCAGGTCGGGCTGCTCCTGCCGGCACAGTTGTACCAACAGATCCATAGCCTCCTTCGGATGAATGGGCAGGTCGGGGGCTATCACCCGTGCCTGGGGCATCACTTCGCGCATGCGCTTCACCGTTCCCGACTGTCCGCTGCTGGCAAAGCCGTGACAGTAGACGATGGTCTTGCCGGCCATCAGGTCGGGAAATGCTTTTATATAGGGATTGTCTGTCATCATAACTGTCGGCAAAAGTACGGAAAATATGGCAAATGGCCAAATTTTTTTGCAAAAGTAAAATAAAATGCCTACCTTTGCCGTTAGTTATGTAATATTAATCACTTTAAACAATAAGCGTATGAAAAAGTATTTAGCTGAAATGGTGGGCACGATGGTGCTCGTACTGATGGGCTGCGGCGTGGCTGTCAGCCTCGGTTGTGATCCCGTAAACAATATCCCTGCAGTGGTGGGCACGGCTTTTGCCTTCGGACTGGCAGTAGTGGCTATGGCTTATACCATCGGCGGCATCTCGGGATGCCATATCAATCCGGCCATCACGCTCGGATGTATCATTGCCGGACGCATGGACGCCAAGGAGGGATGCATGTATATGCTGTTCCAGTGCATCGGTGCCTTCATCGGCTCTGCCCTGCTTGCCATCCTCGTGGCTAATGTGCCCGGCATGGAGGGTACGGGTGCCAACGACCTCCAGGCCAACGTCTCTGTACTGGGCGGCCTGCTGGCTGAGATCATCTTCACCTGTGTCTTCGTACTCGTGGTGCTGGGGGCTACCGCCAAGACCAATGGGGCTACCAACAATTTCGCAGGACTGGCCATCGGCCTGAGCCTCGTGCTCGTACATCTGGTGTGCATCCGCTATACCGGCACTTCGGTCAACCCCGCACGCTCGCTGGCTCCGGCCATCTTCCAGGGCGGAACGGCTCTGGCCAACCTCTGGATCTTCATCGTAGGCCCCTTCGTGGGCGGTGCCTTGGCTGCTTGCATCTGGAAGTTGATTGAACCCGCCGAGAAATAATCTTTTTTGCAAAATGTAGTTTGCATTTTGCAGTACTCGGATTGCGCTGATGGTACGGAAATGATTAAAAACCGTGAAATCTGCGCAATCCGTGCCTTTTTATTTTTTGTTTTCCGAAAGATTTTGCTATCTTTGCGCTCAGATTTGATTATACACTAACTTTTAAAAAAGAAAACATTATGGTTAATTACAAGGATTTGGGTCTCGTGAACACGCGCGAGATGTTTAAGAGAGCAGTCGCCGGCGGCTATGCTATTCCCGCCTTCAACTTCAACACGATGGAGCAGATGCAGGCCATCGTACAGGCAGCAGTCGAGACAAAGTCGCCCGTCATCATGCAGGTGTCTAAGGGTGCGCGCAACTATGCCAACGCTACCATCCTGCGCTATATGGCAGAGGGTGCTGTGGCATATGCCAAGGAGCTGGGATGCGCTCATCCCGAGATTGTGCTCCACCTCGACCACGGCGACAGCTTCGAGCTTTGCAAGGACTGTATCGATATGGGCTTCTCTTCTGTGATGTACGACGGCAGCGCACTGCCCTACGCGGAGAATATCAAGATTTCC
>JAEEGJ010016167.1_pt1 | contig 17214 bp, 12 predicted proteins | sample 8958761 | NCBI WGS metagenome assembly JAEEGJ01 (sample SAMN16246546, study PRJNA631951) | gut metagenome | biome: gut microbiome; feature: rumen; material: RS-attached | host: Bos | place: Iran: Karaj | collected 2018-10 | reverse complement strand
AGGGCGTGGTGATTGAAGCTGTGGCTGCCGAGGGCAAATGTTTGTTCCACTGGAACGATCTGGTGGTGTTTGTGCCTTTCTGTGTGCCTGGCGACGTGTGCGATGTACAGATTCGCCGCAAAAAACATTCCTTTGCCGAGGGCGAGGTTGTTAGATTTATAGAATTAAGTAAGGTACGCGCGACCCCCTTCTGCGCCCACTTCGGTGTGTGCGGTGGTTGCAAATGGCAGAACCTGCCTTACGAAGAGCAGCTTAAGTTTAAGCAGCAACAGGTGTACGACCAGCTGCACCGCATTGGCAAGATAGAGTTGCCCGAGTTTATGCCTATCTTAGGTAGCGTACACACTCGGGAGTATCGCAACAAACTCGATTTCGGATGCGCCAACAAGCGTTATCTGACTAAGGAGCAGATTCAGACACTACCCAACGACGAGAGTCAAAGCTTGAAGGACGTACCCGCTATCGGATTCCACATCACAGGTGCTTTCGACAAAATACTGCCTATCGAGAAATGCTGGTTGATGGACAATCTACAGAACGAGATCCGTAACGAGGCACGCGACTATGCGATGGCTAACGGTTTATCGTTCTTTGACCTGCGTGCCCAGGTAGGACTGCTGCGCGATATCATCATCCGCAACAGCGCCAGTGGCGAGTGGATGGTTATCTTCCAGTTCCACTACGACCGCACCTCGACCGAGGCGCTGGCCCAAAGCGAGGAACAGGCCAAGGGACTGCTGCAGCACATCGCCGACAAATTCCCACAGATAACCTCGCTGATGTATCTAGACAACCAGAAGTGCAACGATACCATCGGCGACCAGGAGATATTGGTATTCAAGGGTATCGACCACATTTACGAGTTGATGGAGGACCTGAAGTTCAAGGTTGGCCCAAAGAGTTTCTACCAGACCAACACCGAGCAGGCCTACCACCTGTACTCGGTTGCCCGCAATTTTGCCGGTCTTACCGGCAACGAGCTGGTTTACGACCTCTATACCGGCACAGGCACCATTGCCAACTTTGTAGCCAAAAAGGCACGCAAGGTGATTGGTATCGAGTATGTGCCCGAAGCTATCGAGGATGCCAAGATTAACTCTGAAGTAAACAAGATTGGCAACACACTGTTCTATGCAGGCGACATGAAGGATATTCTGACAGAAGAATTCATTGCCGAGCACGGACGTCCGGATGTGATTATTACCGACCCACCACGTGCCGGTATGCACCCTGATGTGGTAAAAACTATTCTTGGAGCAGCACCAAAGCGCATTGTTTACGTAAGTTGCAACCCTGCCACTCAGGCTCGCGATTTGCACGATCTCGACGTAGATTACCGCGTGGCAGCTGTTCAACCCGTTGATATGTTCCCCCACACACCACACGTTGAGAACGTGGTGCTGCTGGAGCGCAGATAAAATAATTTGGGGCAAATACTTGGAAGTTTCAATATTTTTTCATATATTTGCCCCAAGTTTAACTAAAAACATTTTGACGAGCAACTACATTACTAATTTTTAAACTCATATTAAAATGAAAAAGGTATTTTGGATGATGGCGCTTATGGCGTCGATGACAATCACAGCTAACGCCGAAAATCTGGTTGAAGCAAGTGATAATCTGGAGCCCTTATCAGATGCTGACGTAGCACTTCTTAACTCTATGGAGGCTACACAGCAGAAGGCTACCATCGAGGTACCCGCCTGGGTAAACAACATCAAATTCAGCGGCTACGGCATGCTGCAGTATCAGGCCGAAGACAAGGATAATGCGCACAGCAATACATTTAATCTGCGTCTGGCCCGTTTCATCTTAGATGGTAAGATTGGCGATTTCGACTGGCGTGCCCAGATTCAGGGCACCAACGCTACCGGTCCTGGTCAGCCTACCGTACAGCTGGTCGACCTCTATGCTGAGTGGCGTAAGTATCCCGAGTTCAAGATTCGTGCAGGTCAGTTTAAGCGTGCCTTCACTTACGAGAACCCCACCCATCCCATCACACAGGGATGGCGTAGCTATGCCGACGTAATCAATAAGCTCTCTGCTTTTGGTGACCGTACTGGTGAGAAGTCGTCGGGTGGTCGTGATATCGGTATCCAGTTCTCGGGTGATCTGTTCCCCAACGCCAATGGTCGCCGTGTATTCCACTATCAGCTGGGTATCTACAACGGTGAAGGTGTGAACCAGAAGGATATGGACAACCGTAAGGATATCATCGGTGGTGCATGGATTATGCCTATTAAGGGCTTGCGCATCGGTGCCTTCGGATGGACAGGTAGCCGTGGTGGCATGCTGGATCCCAATACTGGCAAGACCATCAGCATTAAGAAAAACCGTTATGCCCTTTCAGCTGAGTACGACCTGAACGATTACACCTTCCGCGCTGAGTATATCCACAGCCAGGGTTGGGGTGCAAAGTCGCCTGGTAACAACGTACGCGAGATTGACTACAGCAAAGGTGATAAGGCCGATGGTTGGTACGTATTTGGTATCGTGCCCCTGGTTAAGAGCAAGCTCTACGCTAAGGCTCGTTATCAGACCTACCGTAATCAGAAGGAATGGGCCACATCAGTCAATCAGGTTGAGTGCGGTTTGAACTATCGCTTCACAAAGAATCTCGAGCTGCATGCTGAGTATTCACGCGTAAACGATCGTTCGCTGGCTAAGCACAACTACAACTTGTTCGACATGGAGCTCGACTTCAGATTCTGAAGCGCATAAAGAGCACTCGCCACAATAGCCACCATTTCTACCAACCAGTAGACCATGCCATCCAGAAAGATGGTGCAGGCATAGGCGAGGAAGCCAAACAAAAGCAATACGATTGCATATCGATATACGGCTGCCGACATACGGTAGCCGTATTTTTTATAGGCATAACCATTAATCATCAAGCACTCGAAAACATGAGCCAGCGTGATGGCAATACCAGTACCCAGCAAGCCCCAATACTGATAGCCTAACACTATCAACAGTACAAAAACCACAAAATAAGCAGTCTCGAGCATCAGATAAGTCATCGAATAACCACGGGCCAACGTAATGTAAGCCACAGGCATTGTGAGCACCTTGAAAAACATGGCCAATGCTGCCACCTGCGCCATAGGCACTACGGGTGCAAACTCGCTGGTGAAAAGATAAGGAATGAGTATCGGCAACAAAGCGATGAGGGCTGTAAGCATAGGCGCAACTATCAGCAGCGACACCTCCATCTGACGATTCACCGTAAGGTTGGTTGCCGCTATATCATGGTTAACAGCCGAGAGGCGCGGATAATAATCGGTATCCATTGCCGAGAACACCATACCGGCATAGGTAATGGTAAGCATATAGCCGGCATTATACAAGCCTAGCACTTCCAAATCGCCCACCACATTCAGGTACGAGCGCACAAACATCTCGGCCCCGCTACCCACAATGCCTGCCAACGTAAACGCCACACCCAAGCGAACCATCTCCATACCCTCACCCAGAATGCCTCGCGTGCCTCGTAGCTGCAACGGGAAGATGCGCCACGAGAACCATAACGTGGCACACATGGTAACGAATGCCATCAGCACTATTACCGGTACGATACCAGCCTGGCCGAACATATAATAAATGGGTATAGTAATGGCTAACGACGCCAAGGCGGCAACGATTTGCACCAAAGCCAAGGCCCCCAGCTTTCGCACACTTTTCAGGATAGCTGTTTCGCCACCCGTAACAGCCAGCATACCAATGGCAGGCGCCAACAGTACAAAATGCAAGGTGTGATTGCCCCACGAGAAGGTGGCATTACTGAAAAACGGACCTAAAACCACACATATCAGCATGCCCAGCAAAGCGGTAAGCAAGCACCAACCACGCACCACTTTTACATAGTGGGCGGTGTGCTCAGTATCGCCAGCATCGTAGTATTCCGATATATGGCGCACCGCACTCATGGCAATACCTAAATTGGTGGCCTGCGATATAAGCTGAACCGTGGTATTAAAGAGCGACACCAAGCCCATGCCACCAGGACCTAGAAGCATGGCCACGAATTTATTGCGCACAAGACCTATCAACACATTCAGGCCTTGCACCCCGCCAAATACACCCGTGTATTTCAGCACGTGACTATAACTCTCGTCGCGCTCTTCGTTCATAATTCCTTAAAAACAAACGCAAAAGTAAGCAAATTATTACGATTATCCAAATAAATTTGTAACTTTGCAGCCATAATGGTAGCAAATCAACAAGAATCAACGCCGTTGGTGAGTTTCATCATCACCTATTACGAGTTACCCGTAAAACTGCTTTGCGAGTGCCTCGACAGTATATTTGCGTTATCACTCACCGACAAGGAACAGCAGGTTATCATTATTGACGATGGTTCCGAAAACAGTCCGTTACCAGACCTCCAGCATTATGCCGATAAAGTAATTTATCTGCGACAGAAGCATCAGGGACTGAGTGTGGCCCGCAACACGGGTATCCAGATGGCTACCGGAAAATATCTACAGTTTGTGGATGGCGACGACCAACTGATCACATCGGGCTACAATACATGTCTCGATATTATCCGCAAACATACCGATGCCGATATGGTGCTGTTTGATTTCGCCGACGAGTCACCCACCAGTGGTACCAGTTTTATGCGTCACCACAACATCCATGGATCGGCCTGTGGCTACCTGTTCCGCCGAGCTACCCTAAGCGATTTACGATTTACACCAGGCATCTTTCACGAAGACGAGCTCTTTACCCCTCAGCTACTGATACGTGCCGAAGTGGTTTATCCTACCCAGTCAAAAGCTTACTGCTACAATAAGCGAGCCAACTCTATCACTACAAACCAGGATGCAGCCCACGTAGAGAAACGACAGACTGATGCCTTGCAGGTAATTTTCGAGTTGAACAAAATGGCCGATCGCCTGCCCAAGAACGATCAGTTGGCTATGGACCGTAGAGTGGCCCAGCTTACGATGGACTATCTCTACAACACCATCATCCAAACCCATTCGCTATCCGTCACACTACAACGTATCCAAGTGCTGCGTGTCGAAGGCTTGTTCCCCTTACCCAATCGTAACTACACCAGCAAATACCAGTGGTTCCGCCATATGACGAGCACCCGACTGGGGCTCGCTATTCTGGTTAAGATACTCCCCATGATGAAAAGAGAAAGATGAAAATACTCTTTTTTGAAGATTACAGTAATTTACACACTCTGCTGGCTAAGGGGATGCGAGAGTTAGGCCACCAAGTAACATTGGTGGGCAATGGTAACATGTTCCATAATCTGCCGCGCGATATCGACATTCGCAGAGGGAACGGGCCATTCGCAGGCATCCGCCATATGGCCAGAATGCTATCTCTGTTACCCCGTTTTACAGGTTATGATATAGTGCAACTGATAAACCCCGATTGCTTTGGGGTAAAGGCTGAAAGAGAATACACTTTCTACAACTTTCTTCGTCGCCACAATAAGAAGATGGTGGTTGGCGCATTTGGTTGCGACTGGTATTGGGTTGACGATGGTATCAACTATAAGACCTTTCGATATGGCGACTTTTATATTGGTAACGAGATGCGAACCGACGCTGCTGCACAGGTTTTCATCGACGAATATGTGAACACGCCAAAGGGCGATTACACCCGATACGTAATGGAAGATGCCGACTGGATTCCTACATGCCTTTATGAGTATCAGGCATGTTACTCGCATTATTTCCCCAACAAAACAGAGTTCATCCCATTACCCATTATTGCCGACACGGATGAACCTGTACACATTTTCGACGGGAAGCGCATAAGATTCTTCATCGGTATTGATAAGACCCGAAGCCGATACAAAGGTACAGATATCATGCTGAGCGCATTAGAACACATAGCAGGAAAATATCCAGAAAAATGCGAAATCGTTAAGGTTGAAAGTCTTCCCTATGCTGAATACCAACAGGCGATGAATGGAAGCGACGTGATACTCGATCAGCTGTATAGCTACACGCCATCCATGAATTCGCTGCTGGCTATGAGCAAGGGTATTATAGTTGTGGGTGGCGGCGAACCTGAGAACTATCAGATTATCAACGAAACGAAAATGCGCCCGATCATTAATGTAGAACCTACCTACGAAAGTGTATGCGAGCAGTTAGAATGGCTTATCTCAAATCCACAACAGATAAACCAACTAAAAGCCGACAGTATCAGCTACACCAAAAAACATCATGATTATAAAAAGGTGGCTCTTAAATATGAGGCCATGTACAAGTCATTACTTCAGCAATCTTAGCACCAATCACTTCTGGCGAAAAAAGTGCTGCAATCATTTGTGATAACACCTTGCCTTTGCTTTCGGTGATTGGATTCTTAACAGCTTTCATCATTTCGCCAGCTAATGCTTCTGCATCACCTATCGGCACATAGTTATAACCACAATCCAAACGCATACTCGCAGGTATACCCTCTGTTGATATAGCAGGTATGCCCGTACTCATAGCCTCGGCAATAACAAGTCCTTGCGACTCACCACGAGTAGCCAGTACCAACGCATCAGATTGGTAATAAAGAGCACGCATTTCGTTTACATCAATTTGTCCATGACAAATCACGTTATCCTGAACACCATAGCGCTTCATCATCTGCCTGCATGCCTTACCATCAGTGCCCCTTCCCGCAATATGCAGCACAACATGGGGTTCCACCTCTACCAACTTGGCCAAGGCCTCGAAAAGTATATCGTATCCCTTTCGGTGATTAAAAATGGCTGGGCAACAGAAACTGAAAGCCCTCTCTTTTATTGGTTTACGCAAGCTAAACGCATAAAAGCCACTATCAACCACATTAGGTATCGTTACATGGTGATAATCCTTGCCAAAATAGCAAGCCAAATCATCCACCAACTCTTCCGACACGGTGATTACCATCTCAGACTGATTATAAGCCTCCTTTAGCAAAAGAGCCTGCCAAGCAGAAGTTGGGGCTTCACCAAGTTCTAACTCAAATATCTCTTTTGGCAAGTGTTCGGTAATGACGTACGGAATATCGTACTGCTGGCTAATTTTCTTGGCTGCATAGCCAGCCCATTTGGCACAATGGGCATGCAGAATATCGGGTTTGCCGTATTTGGCTTCATACTCGGCAAACATCGAGCACACAATATCTACCCATTGCATTACATTGCGGTGTATCATACGGGGCCAACCACGCTGATACGATTGATATATAGTAATGCCCTCGCGTTCGTGCTCAAAACGGGAAAAGGGCAGCAATGCAAAATCTCGTAAACAAATTGTAGCTCCTAACTGCACATTGCTTAAAATACGCACCTCATGCCCCAAAGCCTTTAAGGCCTTAGCTTGCTCTAAACAGAATTCGCCTCCGTAAGGAGTAAAGAATGAAGGGATTTCGAGAATGTGCATATAGTTTTAGGAAAGAAAAAGAGGAATGAGGAAAAATCCTCACTCCTCGATTTTTTCGACTTATTAAGCGTAGCTTTATGCCTCAGCAGGAGCCTCCTCAGTAGCGGGAGCCTCAGCAGCGGCAGCAGCAGCCTCAGCCTCAGCCTTAGCAGCAGCCTCAGCAGCCTTCTTGTCAGCTACCTTCTTAGCAATTGCCTCGTTAACAGCCTTCTCTGCCTTCAAAGCGTTAGCAGCAGCCTCCTTCTTAGCCTTAGCCTCAGCCTCAGCGATCTTGTTCAGACCGTTCTGCTTGTCAGCCTTCCAGGCGTCGAACTTCTTCTGTGCAGCAGCCTCATCGAAAGCGCCCTTCCTTACGCCACCACGCAGGTGCTTCATCAGGTAAACGCCCTCACGGCTCAAGATGTTACGTACAGTGTCAGTGGGCTGAGCACCAGTCTCTACCCAGTACAGTGCACGCTCGAAATTCAGGTCTACTGTGGCAGGATTGGTGTTAGGGTTGTAAGTACCAATCTTTTCAGTGAAACGACCATCACGTGGTGCACGAGCGTCGGCGATTACGATGCTGTAGAAAGCATAACCTTTGCGACCACCGCGCTGCAATCTGATTTTTGTTGCCATTTTTTTTAATCTTTAATTTTTTGTTAATAAATTGAATTTCATGCTCTTAACTCGTAAAAGCGGGTGCAAAATTACAACTTTTCCCTCAATCCACAAAATATTTTCTATTTTTTTTGTATTTTTGCATCCTGATATGGCACAATTTACTGATAATGAGCTCTCTATTCTTATTCCTACATACAATTGTGTGTGTGTAGAACTGGTTCGTAGTCTGCATCAGCAGGCTATGCAAGCGGGTATCGATTTCGAGATTATCGTGGCCGACGACGGGTCTACCGATGCGTCTGCCATCCAGGCTAATCGCGAGATTGCCACCCTGCCCCATTGCCAGTTCATCGAGCGCACTGAGAACTCTGGTCGTGCTGCCATACGCAATTTTCTGGCACAAAAGGCATCGCACGCGTACCTATTATATATAGACAGCGATATGACTGTGATATCTAATGACTTCATCAGTCGCTATCTGGCTTGCCTACCAGCACAGGTGGTCGATGGCGGAGTGGCTATCATGGCCGATAGCGAAGAGCAGAAACAGCTGTTGCGCTATCGCTACGAGAAGGCCGAAGAGCCTCACCACACAGCTACCGAGCGACAGAAGACTCCTTACCAGCATCTGCACACAGCCAATCTGCTGATAGCCCGCGAACTGATGCTACAGCACCCGTTCGACGAGCGACTGCGCCATTATGGCTACGAGGATGTGCTGTTGGGCAAGACTTTTCAGCGCAATCGCATTCGCATACAGCACGTAGATAATCCCCTGGGATTCTGCATCTTCGAGAGCAATGCCCTGTTTGTGGCTAAAACCGAAGAGGGTCTGCGCACACTATGCCAGTTCCGTAGCGACCTGCGTGGCTACTCGCGCATGCTCACCTTTGTTCAGGGCATCCATATCCCTGCCATCCTGTGGCTCATCCGTATGTTCCACCTTGTGTTTGGAGCAACAATTAGGCGGAACCTTTGTGGATCCCGCCCTATTCTCTCTCTCTTTAAAATCTACCGCTTGGGGTATTTTCTCTGTTTACTCAATCACCGAGAAGGTTAGTTTCTCGTAACCTTCAAAGTCATCAAACTGAATTTGGAAGTCAGCATACTGGTAGTAGTTACCACCAGTATTATGAGTATCCTTCAGCGAGTTGCTCTTAGCCAGCGCATTCAGTATCTGATTGTAAACCACCTTGTCGTTGTTATCGTCAGGTATCTGAATAGCCATAGAGTATACTATTCCGTTCACAATCTTATAGGTGTAGTCACCTGCAGCGTAAAGCTGGAAATCGTCAGTCTCCAGAATAGTCTCAAGCTCACCAACTTTCTCTACGAGCTCATCGTATGTCAGGTTTACGTGTGTAATGGGCACGCGATTCTCGTCGAGTTTAATATATGTGGTGTCAACCTCGCTGGTTACTTGAGCCTCTTCAGCATAGCTCATGATCGGACCCATCATCAGGGCGACCAATAAAATTGTTACTTTTTCTCTCATCTTCATATCAATTCATCTCTTTCAACGGTGCAAAGGTAACAATTAATAACGTACCCACCAAGCCTTTTTGGCTAAAAATTCATAAAATAACCGCTAAAGGCATGCTTTTTGACTGAAATCAAGCCCTTAGCGGTTACATTTTGCTCAAAATAGAGCCTAAATTGCTCTCATTTTATTTTATCGGACGGATTGCGAATGTAAAGTCGTAGTCCTTGTAGTCCACCATATACTCCTTGCGTGGCCATGCTCCCCATGAGTTCACACAGCCCAGTCCCATCTGTCGTTTCTGTATGTGAACTTGAGTCTGTGGGCGCTCTATCAGGTCGCCTGAGTGTCGGTCTATCTTCTTGTCCTTTGTCAGTCCGTCGTCCAGATCCTCTGTCAGGAACTTCAGTGCACTGGCCTCCATAGGAGCGTTGCTGTAGAACTCCAGACCCTCGCCCTGAGCGTTCATCACGCGGAACCAGCGCACATCGGTGTGGTTACCACTCTCCTGTGGACGTACGTATGGATAGTACTCATCCTGCACCTTGCCACCATATACACCCAGGAACTCGCTCGAGTTGCGGTCGATGTAGTTCTCTACCGGACCACGTCCGTAGTAGCTGATAGCGTCGAACTCCTTAGGCATCTGCAGTTGCATGCCGTAGCGGAACATTGGCATTATCTTAGCCTCCTTGTCGGTAGCCAACTGCTGGCGAACTATCACCTCGCCCTCGGCTGTCAGCGTGTAGGTCATTGTCAGAGTAGCCTTCACGTCAGGCATGTCGAATGTCGATACCACGGTGTTTCCATCCACATTCACGCTCTTCAGCTTCATCTGTGGGTTCTTCCACACACCCAGACGGTGCTGCAGTCCTGCGCCGTAGTCGTTGTCAGTTGGTGCGCGCCAGAACTCTGGTACTATCGACTGACGGTCCTCAAGCATCTCCTTGCCGTCCACGTCAAGATAATCTATCCATCCGCTCCATTTGCCGATGGTAAGTGTGGTGCCAGCTGCATCCAGCTTCACGTAGCTCTCGGTCTCCTCCTTCTCCACGCTTGCCTTCTCTGCAGTCAGTTCGGGATACTGATATGAGTTTAGTGCAAACTGCTGGCGAGCCATCACCTGGCCCTTGTCTATCAGCGGCTGTGCCTCCTTGCTCTTAAACTGGAATATCACAAATATCTCCATATCGCCGTGGTGACCCAGCACACGCTCTATGGTCTGCTTCATAGCCTCGTCGGTAATCACCTTGCGCTGCTGTGGAGCTATACCGCAGATGTCTATCTTGCCACCATGACCAAAGGTCATACCCTCAGGACGCGCACCACCATGATTGTGAGCCTTGCCTGCCGATGCACCACCTACAAACCACTCCAGCTCCAGATCGTCCAGAGTCTTAAAGAAGTTCTCGTTGTACACCTCGAATCTTCCTTCCTTCAGTCCCTTGTCAGTCACCCATACGTTCTGATAGTAGTACTGCACCTCGTGTGCGTGTGGGTTCAGACGGCGGTCTGGGGCAATGATACCGTTGCAGTTAAAGTTGTGGTCAGTAGCGGGATAGCGTCCGTAGTCGCCACCAAATGTAAATATCTCCTTACCAGTAATCTTGCTCTTGTCGCGCAGTCCCTGGTCCACAAAGTCCCATATGTATCCACCCTGATACTTAGGATACTTGCGGATGATGTCCCAGTACTCCTTGAATCCACCCATCGAGTTACCCATGGCGTGGGCATACTCACACTGTATCAGTGGTCGTGGATTGTCAGTCTGTGCATACTTCTCACAGTCCTCATATCCCATATACATTGGGCAGAAAATGTCAGTCTTTCCGTCGTGGCGAGCCTGCTCAAACTGGCATGGACGAGTCTTGTCGTAAGCCTTCACCCAGTCGTAAGCCTTCTCAAAGTTCACACCATATCCAGCCTCGTTACCCAGACTCCATACTATGATCGATGGGTTGTTCTTATAGGTAATGATGTTGCCCTCCTGGCGCTCTATGTGAGCCTTTGCAAACTCAGGATTCTTGGCCAGAGTGTGCTCGCGATAGCCCATACCGTGACTCTCCAGATTACTCTCTGCAGTCAGGTAGATACCATACTCGTCGCACAGATCGTACCAGCGTGGATCGTCGGGATAGTGACATGTGCGCACAGCGTTTATGTTCAGCTGCTTCATTATCTTTATGTCCTGAATCATGCGGCTTACAGGTACTATGTATCCACCATCAGGATCCAGCTCGTGTCGGTCGGCACCCTTAATGAGTATTGGCTGACCGTTCACCAGCAGCTGTCCACCCTTAATCTCTATGTGGCGGAAACCTATCTTCTTCTTTATCACCTCCAGAGTCTTGTTGCCCTGCTTCAGATATATAAATAAGGTATATAGGTTAGGTGTCTCGGCTGTCCAAGCCTTGGCGTTTGCTACAGTAGCCTTCAGGCCTTCGGCCACCTGATTGCCGGCTGCGTCGAAGAGTTTTGCCTCTACAGTAGCCTTGCCAGCCAGCTTCACGTCTACACTAAGTAGTCCGTTGCCCTGCTGGTATTCCTGTCCGATGGTGATGTCCTGCACGTGCACCTTTGGTGTGGCATACAGATACACCTCGCGGGCTATACCAGTAAAGCGCCAGAAGTCCTGGTCCTCCAGATAGCTACCGTCGCACCAGCGCATTATCTGCATGGCTATCAGGTTCTTGCCAGGCTTCAGATACTTGGTGATGTTAAACTCAGCAGCCACCTTCGAGTCTTCCGAGTAGCCCACGTACTTACCGTTCACCCACACGCTCAGGTTGCTGGTGGCCGAACCCACGTGGAAGTACACCTCCTGCCCCTTCCAGTTCTGTGGCAGGTCGAATGTGCGGCGATACGAACCCGTGTAGTTGTTCACCTCGCTCACGTATGGAGGATCGTTCTTAAATGTGGTGCACCATGCATATCCCATATTCTTGTATATCTTGTCGCCATAGCCCTCCATTTCGAAGAGTCCTGGCACTGGAAAATCCACCCACTTCGAGTCGTCATACTTCAGCGCATAGAAACCCTTTGGCGCATCCTGATGATTCTTCACAAAGTTGAATTTCCACTTACCCTCCATCGACAGGAATCGCTCCGAAGCCTCCTTGTCGCCCTTTGCCTTGTCTTCGCTCTCAAAGGCAAAGAAGTGGGCTCTGCGTGGCTCACGGTTCTGCTGGTTCACACCGGCATCCTTCCATACAGGCGCCTTCTGTGCACTGGCCATGGTTACTACACCACACACCATACATAATAATAGTCTTCTGATCATACGTTAGTTTGATAATAATTATTATTCCTTAAAAATTTTGCGCAAAGATACTAAGATTTTGCCAAAAAGCCAAGCGTTTCCATATTTTTTATTATCTTTGCCGCCAAATTGCGAATTTAAGCATAAACATAACATTCAAATAATATGAAGAAACTGATAGTATTTGCAGCCCTCGCGATGGCCACAGCCACCGCCCAGGCTCAACAGGTAAAATACACTATCAATGGTGTAAGTAGCCACAATGGTGGCAAGGTATATCTTATCGACGAACTCTCCGGAGCCACTATCGATAGTACCGTAGTCAAAGGCGGCAAGTTCCTCATGAAGGGCACTGCCACCAAGGATGCCCTGCTCAACATCCGTCCCACCAATATCGACTGGCAGACGATGATGTTCAACGACGGAACTCCCGTCACTGTCAACATCAACGACAGCACCACTAAGGGTTCGCCCCTCAATGAGCGCCTTGCTCGCTACGACGTCCAGATTTCAGGTCCTTACAGCCGTCTGGCTCACGAGATTATGGCCATGCCCGAAGCTGAGCAGAAGGCCAAGCAGAATGAGTGGGGCCCAAAACTCAACAAGATAGCCATGAAGATGGCCGAAGACCTTAACAAGCTGTTCGACACTGAGAGCAACACACTCATCCCTGCAGCATTCTTCAGCACCTATTGCAGCACCTGGGGGCCTGAGGCAGGCTTGAAGCGCCTTAATGAGAAGTATGCATTCGCAAAGCACCCCATCGTTCAGAAGCAGGTTGTTGACCTCGAGGCCGAGGCAGCTCGCGAGGCTAAGAAGACCGCTTATATCGACAAGCAGTTCACCGATCTCGAGGAGGCCGATGTAGATGGCAATCTCCACAAGCTCAGCGAGTATGTTGGCAAGGGCAAGTGGGTACTCGTCGACTTCTGGGCCTCATGGTGTGGCCCCTGCCGTGCCGAGATGCCAAACGTGGTAGAGGCTTACGAGAAGTACCACGCCAAGGGCTTCGACATCGTAGGTCTGTCGTTCGACAACAAGAAGGATCCATGGGTCAAGGCCATCGCCGACCTCAAGATGCCTTGGGTTCACCTGTCCGACCTTAAGGGCTGGCGCACCGTTGCATCTAGCGTCTACGAAGTCAACAGCATCCCCGACAATCTGCTCATCGACCCACAGGGCAAAATCGTTGCCCGCGGCCTGCGTGCACAGGGATTACACCAGAAGCTAAAAGAGATTTTCGGAGAGTAATTTCCACCACATAATAATGAGGAGCCCAGGCGGCCCCTCATTTTTTTTTCGAAAAAAATCTGCATTTCTTGAAACTTTTTCTGCACTTATTGCGTCTAACGTATAAAATCATTCATAAAATTAAAAAACTCAAAGCGTATGAAAAAGTTAATTTGCCTCGCAGTAGCAACCGTAGCACTGGCCTTCACATCATGTAAAGTCGACCTCAACAAGTTCAGTGGCGAACTGATAGATCCAAGCGACAACGTCATCACCAAAGAATATAAACTCACCGCCTTCGAAGAAGTCGACATGACCGGCGTGGGCCACGTAGAGCTCATACAGAGCGACACCAAGAACGGTGTGGTAGAACTCACAGCCCCCGACAACTATATCGACCTCTACAAGTTCGAGAGCCAGGGCGGCAAACTCCGCATCGGCTTCACTAAAAGCAATATCAACATCCACACCAAGAATGTCAATATCAAGGTCTACACCACCGACCTCATCAAGATTCGCAACAGCGGAGCCTCGCGCATCAGCATGGACAGCCTCGATACCGACAAGCTTGATATCGTAAACAGCGGCGTGGGCGAGATTGACGTCTGTGGTATTGCCGACGATGTAGTGATAAACAACAGCGGTGTAGGAGCCGTCATCGCCCATAACCTAAAGGCCCTCAATGTCAAGGCCTCTGTATCAGGCGTAGGCAGCGTACAGTGCAATGCCTCCGAGCGTCTCGACGCCAGCGTATCAGGTGTAGGTTCACTCCGTTACAGTGGCAACCCCAAGCACAAGAGCACCCATCGCTCAGGCGTAGGCAGCATCAGCGAGATGTAATCAAGTTAGTGCCGTACTATCCAGTTGATAGTGCGGCACTATATAATATTCAACTATCCAATAGTTATTGTATATCTGCTCATGAAGGAGGCGCCGGGCTGGAGGTGATTCATCAGGGGTTTGTCCTTGAACTCGCCAGAGAAGTCGCGGGGGTCGCCTAGGCCGTACCAGGGTTCGATGCAGACGAAGGGGGCCTGCTTGTCGTAGGGGCTCCAGAAGGCGATGACGGGGCACTTGTAGTCGACGGTGACAGCTGGCTCGCCATTGGTGTCCATCAGCATGGCGCGATGGGTCTGGCACTTGTGGATCTTGACGGAGTCGTCGCGGAACAGATTGTTCGTGATCTCCATGATACCCATATCGGCATCGAGGGGCACTTCGGTCATCTCGTGACTGCCGTCGATATAGCTCTTGAGCGAATCCATAGGCTCTTCGCAGTCGAGCTTGATGACGCCCTCCAGACGTCCGCTAGGCATATTGAAAGCTGGATGGCCACCTATCTGGAAGTGAATCTCCTTATCGTCGGTGTTCTCTACGTGCCAGATGACGTGCACCTTGTTGCCTTCGAGGCGATAGGTGACGGCAAGATTAAACTTGTAGGGATATACCTTAAGGGTGTCGGCGCTGTCGTGCAGGGCCATAGTAACCTTTTCGGGGGTCTGGCGCACCAGGGTGAACATGGTGTCGCGGGCAAAGCCGTGACGAGGCAGATGATACTCGCGACCATCGACGGTATAGGTATCATTGTTGACACTGCACACGATGGGGAACAGTATAGGCGAATGACGAGGCCACTTATCGCCTGCCTGCCACATATACTCACGACCATCGCTGTCCTTAATACTCTGGAGCTCGGCTCCCATCTCTGCTACCTTAATAGTAAGTAGTTCGTTTTTTAGTTCTATCATAATAGTAATATTAATTATTCCGTGTGCAAAGATAGAACAAAATAACGAAACGACCAAACGTTTTGGCATAAAAAAAATCCCGCGGATTCGATTGAATCTGCGGGGATCTTTTTGCTTGAAGTCGAGGTGACAGCAATAAGACGATTTTGTGTAAAACCATGTAACCTCGTACAATCTACGCTAATCTTTTTCGTTTCTGAAGCAAAAATACGCCAAATATGTCAGATTATATCCAAATCCAACTGATTTTTTCACTTTTTTAGGATTTGGAAAATACAAAAATAGTCTATACCTTTGCAATGAATCCGGGGGACGCATCTTCTTTGTTCTCACAAATTTGGCAGGTTCTATCCTACCTCATGAAGACAGGATTTCAATATTTGGCTTTTAGCCATAAGTTGCTCGAAAAGCAGCCAACCAAGGGGAAAGGGGTTCTTATCCGAATATCGCCTATACTTGATGAATCAGTCTTGGGGACGCAGATTTAGCCATTTTGGGGACGCTGTTTTCTGGGGACGGGGACGCAGCCTTTTTATAGGTTGGGGACGCAAAACTTTGGGGACGGAGACAAGAACTTCCCTGCTATTGTCAACAGACGTCTGGCTGCTCAAAAGAAGCAAAAAATGCCACAAAAAAGATACTACTTTGGAAATATCTTTTATTTTACGCTTCAAATAGACCATTTTACTCATCAAGGTTCGAGAAGACCTTCCTTCTATACATTATTTATAATAGTAATTATTTAACAACAGAAGTAAGATGGAAACAAATTTGGACATTAGATTCAGGCTCAGAGCAAGACGCTCTAAGAACGTCGTTAACAACGAGTATGCTTTCACCACAGAAAACGTATTGATTACAATGAGAGTTAGCTACAACTCCATGCGCATGGAGTTTTCTACAGGATACCATATCGACACCAGATACTGGGATCAGGCAGCAGAGAGAGCTATTGGAAACGGTAGTGACGGTACGTCTTCAGAAGTTATCAACAACGGACTTGAAAAACTTGCATATGCAGTTAAGGACACAGCAACCCTCTTTGTAGAGAAAGAACACGCTCCAAGTCAAGATGAATTCAAAGAAGCATTTCAAAGAGTCAGATGCGGAGAAATCAAGGTTGACAACCATAATTCAAAGCCCAAAAGAGGCCGTCCTAGGAAAGATGACAACCAGGACAAAATGAAATCAAAACCCACAGAAAGCGGACAAAGCGCCATCATTAACAAAAATTCAGAAAATATAGCTACAGTTAAAAAAATCACAAAATTATCGTTCTGGGATGTATATCATGAGTATGAGGCATATGCCAGTAAACTAAATGACTGGTCGGAGATGACACGTAAGAAATATGAGACAATACGTTTCAACATAAAATCATTCCGCGACTGGAAGCGAAAGAACGGTATGCCGAACTTTGACGTGACTTTTACCTATTTCGATGAAGACGGGATGCAAAGTTTCGTTGATTATCTGCGTGATGAGAAGAAATACGTCAATAGTACT
>JAEEGJ010016164.1_pt1 | contig 17216 bp, 14 predicted proteins | sample 8958761 | NCBI WGS metagenome assembly JAEEGJ01 (sample SAMN16246546, study PRJNA631951) | gut metagenome | biome: gut microbiome; feature: rumen; material: RS-attached | host: Bos | place: Iran: Karaj | collected 2018-10 | reverse complement strand
GGACGCCGGAGCGTCCCGCTGGCAGCGAAGGTCCAGAACCTCCTGCTGGAGGACTTCCTCGGCTACCTCGCGCTCATGCACGGGACCTATCTCAGCACGTGGGATGACGGATTAAAAAAAAAGCCTACGGGGAGGCCGTAGCCTCAAGCGACCTTGTGGATCCGCTCGCGGACTTGGACATCACCGTCCAGAGCTTCGACATCCCGAGGACCGTGAGCGTCTATCCCGACCAGGCGGGTGTCCGTTGGTGGACGAAGGCCTGGTTCAACAACCGGAAGGACGGCGAGGCCAGCGTGGAGATCTCCCGGCAGAACGCGATCCTCTTCATCCGGAACCAGGTGGAGAAGGACGAGTGGCTGGAGGAGCACTTCCCCAGGCAGATGGAGGTCTACCACAACGCCATCAGGCAGACGCGCGAGCAGCTGCTCGCACAGCAGGTGAACCTATAACGGACAGTAACAGAAAAAAGGATAAATCATGATTAAGCAAGAAACCATCAAACGGTTCAAGGACACCGTCAAGCGGCTCATGAAGAAGGCGGACTACAACCCGTCCGGCTCCCCGTTCGACATCCTCGTCCTGGACATAAGGAACACAAGGGACAGGATCGAATACTGCGCCTATGACAAAATGGTCAAGCTCCAGTTTGCGGAATCGCTGCGCTTCCTGGGAAGCCCCATCAAGGTCATCGTCCGTGTCCCGGACAAGAACAGGGAGGTCCTGGGCGGCTTCCCCCGGAACCCCCACCACTTGGACGAGGACGACCCGATCGCCAACTACAGGGGTGACGTCTACCTCATGTACTCCAACAACGCCTTCCCGGATACGCTTGTGAAGGGGAGCAAGGGCGGCAACGGCGAGAGCATCTTCTCCCTCGGACTGCCGGTTGAGAAGATCAAGGAGTTGATCCTCAAGGATAGGCTCAAGGACGACCTGGAACTGATCAACACCTGGGGACTCATGCCGATCGAATGCGAAATCATTCCCGAGATAGACGGCATCCCTCCGGAGACCATAGTGCCCAACACGACAGCCTACCTGGAGAAGATTATCGGCAAGATCTCGAGGACGGCCATACTCTCCCAGAAGGACATCCATTGAACCCGAAGATTTTGATTACCCGAAAAAAGGTTAAACGATGACAGACAGGGAACAGTTCGACAGCAGGGTCGCACCCGTCATGGACAGGGTGAAGGAGGAACTCAGAAGCAAGCAGGCGGATGAGCTCCGCCGCTACATGCGCTCCCCTGCCTACATCCTCGCGGGCGGGGTCGGACCCGACGGCGGGATGGGCGCCCAGGCGGTAGCCCTGGACTCCCTGAACGTCACCGGCGAGTGGAACTCCAAGACCGTCGAGGACTACGTCGGGATGGTCAAGGACGAGCTCCGCAGGGAGCACATCGACGTCACGCCCGAGATCGAGGAGATGATGATCGACAAGATGGTCCGCGAACAGATGCCGAAGTCCTCCATCGAGTACATCCTCCGCAAGGCCGGGGGCAACACGCTCTTCGGCCTGCCGCAGGAGACGCGCAAGACTCCCCTGCAGCGGGAGATCGAGGAGCGCGGAGAGGAGCTCTACCACCCCTCCGCCGTGGAGAAGGGCATCGGCTGGGGCCTCGGAGCTGCGGCCGACCTGGCCACTATGGGCGGCCTCGGAGGCGGTGTCGTCAGCGGACTGAAGTTCGTCGGCGCCGACCTCGCGCTCAACGCGGTCATCGACACGGTGGACGCCCATCAGAGAAAAGAGATGGACGTCCCGAAGGTCATCGCGCCCGGCCACGAGCAGGAATGGATCGATGCGAACAGTCCGCAGGAGGTGCAGAAGGAAGAGGCCCCGGCAATTGTGGAATCCACTCCGGAAAGGAGTGAAGGGATGGAAGAAAGGGAAAAGGAAGCGGAAGCCGCATCCCGGACCGAAGTGCAGAAGGAGGAAGCAGCCCCTGTACAGGAAACTGCACCCGAACCCCGGAACGAGCAGCAGGCCGCAGCGCCTAAGTCGAACACCGGAGGATGGCAGGGCATCCTGACCGGGCTTGGTCTCAACGGTCTCGGGGACATCGGACGCAACGCGGGGTATATCCTCGCTATGCTTCCGGATATCCTCCTGGGGATGTTCACCGGCAAGACGCAGAGCCTGGGCATCCGGGACAACCTGGTGCCGATCGCCAGCATCATGGCCGGCCTGTTCGTGAAGAACCCGCTCCTGAAGATGACCCTCATCGGCCTCGGCGGTGCGAACCTCCTGAACAAGGCAGGTCACGAGCAGTTGGCGAAACAGGAAGGGATGCAGCAGGTCGTTCCGCAGGTGCGTTACCGCCAGTACGAGGACGAGCCGTTGGATCCGCGCATCGCGGACGCACAGGTGAGAGGGAGCAACCTCATTGCGACCCTCGATGGCATCCCCGTTACGATCGCCCTCCCGGAGAAGGTGGTGGATGCCTACAACCAGGGAGCGCTGCCGCTGGGCAAGCTCGCCAACGCGGTGCTCGAGCGGTGCGACCGCCTGCAGCAGATCGACGATGCCCGGGAGCGCTTCGAACAGGAATCACGTACCGAAACAAGAGGTATCACGCAACGATGAAAGACAACCACAACACGACTACGATATGGCAGACAAGAATCAATCAGAACAGCATGCGGCTGAGCGCCAGAAGGAACTTCTGGCCCAGGCCCTCGAGCGTGCCCGCGCGGAAGGCGGGTACCTGCTCAACCAGGCGGGCAAGGCGGCCCCGAGGCTCTATCCCCGCGAGTCAGGTGTCTCAGCCTTCAACGCCCTCATCCTCGCGCTCCACAGTGACCGGGGAGGATACCATACGAACCTGTACACGCCTTACCCCGGCGCCAAGCAGCGCGGCGAGAGCGTGCAGACCGGCGAGAAGGGAGTCCCGTTCATCTGGTACCGATGGAACGAGTACCGGAGCAAAACAGAAGAGGGACGCACCATCATGAAGAAGGAGTACGACCAGCTCCCGGCAGACCAGAAAGAGCAGTACTCCCCCATCCGCGACCGTCAGATCCGTACGCTCTTCAATATCGAGCAGACCACCCTCCCGCTCACCGACCCGGAGGCCTTCGCCAAGGCCGTGAAGGAGCATGGGACGCTGGAGGACCGCGCCCCCAGGGACGACAAGCAGACGCGCATCGACGTCAACCTCCTTCTCGGCAAGCTCGGCGAGAACCTCGTCCCGATCCGCAAGGATGGGACCGGACTGGCGCACTGGGACTCCGCGAAGGACATCGTCCATCTCCCCGCCCAGAAGCACTATCCGGACTACGCCTCGTATGTTCAGGATGCGCTACGTCAGGTCGTGACGGCCACTGGCCATCCGGGTCGCATGGACCGTCCGGGAACGGCTGTCGAGGGGATGCGGGAACCCGCCGAGGGACTCCGCAGCCGCGAGCGCCTCGTCGTGGAACTGGCCTCCGCTGTGAAGATGAACCAGCTCGGACTGCCCGCCCGGCTCTCCCCGGAGAGCCTCCCGCTGGTGGAGAGCTGGCAGAAGTCCATCCGCGAGAACCCGGTCTTCCTCTCGCACGTCGAGATGAACGTCAACCAGGCGCTCAGCCTTATCGACAAGGCCGAACGCGGCCGGAAGGTCGAGATGCGTCCCATCGAGGTCAAGGAGGAGAAACCCTCCGAGACCGTGAACGCGAAGGTCTCCATGATCCAGGACGACGACAGGAAGTGGGCTCTCTACATCAAGCCCGAGGGCGAGAAGGGATTCGCGATGTACCCGGACAAGGCGGACCTCGGCCGTTTCTTCGCCCTCGCCAAGCAGGGCGGTGAGAAGTTCGAGGCCCTCCGTCAGGAACTGGCGCAGAAATACTACTCCCTGGCCACCTCACATCCGGAGATGAAGGCGGATCTTTTCTCCAGCAAGGAGCAGGACGTGGACCTCTCCGCCGTCCAGCGTGTGAGTATTATCCAGCAGAAGCCCAAGCCGGGAACAGACGAACCCCGCAAAATCATGTGCTACCTGGAGGTCCGGGGGATGGACAAGCCCGAGGTACGCGAGGTCTCCCCTTCCCAGTACCAGCGCCTGTGGCTTGCCGAGGACAAGGAAGCGTACAAGCGTGCGCTCGCCGCTACGCTCTTCGCCGACCTGCTGAGGCAGAAGAAGGATGTCGAGGAGAAACGGGAGCAGAAGGAGCAGGAAGAGGAGAAGCGCCGGAACTCCCCGGAACAGAAAGCCAAGGAAGAAAGGGAGGAAAAGGCCAAGGAGGCGCTCACGAGAGCAGAAACGGGCCTTGTCGCCGGCATCATCGCCGGAGGCATCGCACAGGACCAGCAGCAGGAGGAACGCAGCCGTGGCTTCCATCGCTAGGATCCTCCTCATGGGGCTGGCGGCCGTGCTTCTCGCCGCCGGTCCCCTTCATGCCGGGAACAATGACCCGGCTCCGAAACTGAACCGAATATCGATAAAGAGAACGATGAGCAAGGCAAGTGACTATGTGGACAAGTACGCCGAGGCGGCGATGGAGCAGATGCGCAAGTACGGCATCCCGGCTTCCGTTACCCTAGCCCAGGGCATACTGGAGAGCGCCAGCGGACAGAGCGAACTGTCCCGCAAGGGAAACAACCATTTCGGGATCAAAGCGACGAAGACGTGGCTGGACGGGGGCGGCCGTTACCTCGTGTATACGGATGACAAGCCCAATGAGAAGTTCTGCCAGTATGCCTCCGTGGCCGATAGCTACGAGCACCATTCCCTCTTCCTGCGTGGCAACAAGCGGTATGCGAACCTCTTCGAGCTCTCTCCGGACGATTACGTCGGCTGGACGAGGGGCCTGCAGGATGACGGCTATGCCTCCAGCAAGCAGTACGCATCGAGTCTCCAGAGCCTTATCAAGCAGCACGGCCTAGACCGCTACGACCGTCAGGTGATGCAGGAGAAGGGATGGCAGAACACGCTCGCCCCGACGACGAGCACCACTGACCTGGCCGCACACTCTAAGGCTGTTCTGGGCGAGCAGCCTCCGGCAGCGGCACCGACCACTGAGGAGAAACCCCTGGAGCAGCAGGAGCCCGAGAAGAAGGAAGAGCCGAAGGACAAGGACTACTTCAACACCATTACCGGGGAGCAGGATCCGTGGAAGAACTTCTTCGGGCTTCTCGGAGCGGCCGGTGACTACCCTGCCGCCGACCCCATTGTCGAAATAGCGAGCACCCTCTTCGCCAGCCTGATGGCCATGGCCATCCAGATCGACAACATGGGGAACGTGCAGCAGCTGCAGCAGGAAGCCCCCGCACAGCAGGCCTCGGTCTCCCAGGCGAACAGCCTCGCCTCGCAGAACTTCGAGAATGCGATGAACAGCATGAACAACAATCCAATAAAACGTACAAGATCATGATTAAGAGCAAAGTAACCGTCATCGGGACCGTGACCCGTTCCGCTGACATCAAGAACGGCCGCGATGGGCAGCTGTTCATTTCTTTCGGCATGCGCGTCCGCCTCGGAGACGGGGATGACGCTGCTGACATCGACATCAGCGTCGCCTACGACGGCGATGACGAGGATGCCCTGTTCACGAACAAGGACGACCGTGTCAAGGTCCAGGGCGTGATGACCTTCAAGAAGATGGGCGACCAGATCTACTACAACCTTTCCGCCGAGAAGATCAAGCACGACGTGACCGAGGCCGACGCCATCAGCGGCACCCTCGAGTTCCGCGGCACGGTCGGCGCAAAGGGCGTGGTCCAGCACCAGGGCAAGAAGGGTGCGTTCCGTCACTTCGATGCGTACAGCGCGGAGAAGGTCGGCGACGACCAGTACTCCTACATTTGGGTGCATTTTGTGGACTTCGGCGACGACCAGAGGATCTGGATGGGTCCGAAGACCAAGATCAAGGCGCAGGGTGCGCTGGAGCTCCAGGTCTACAAGGAAAGACTCAGCATCAACTGCCGCGTCGACCAGGTTTCCAAGTGGGTTAAGGACGAAAGCAAGTAGTAACGGCCATGGCACAGGACAAGAGACAAGAAAACACCGACCATCTGTCTGCGGCCGACAAGGCCCTGCTCCGCTTCACGGAGCTGATGATCGACAAGATCCAGACGCTGCAGGGAGACTGGAAGAAGCCCTGGTTCACGCCGGGTGCGACCCAGCCTCCCCAGAACCTGTCCGGACGCCATTACAACGGCGGCAACTCCCTGATGCTGATGCTCCAAGCCGAGAAGATGGGCTACGACATCCCTGTCTGGGGAACCTTCGACCGCATCACGAACTTGAACTACGTCAAAGACAAGAACGGCAACGTCTTCCAGGCCCGTGACAAGCAGGGGAACAAACTTCCCATGGTGACCGTCAACAAGGGCGAAAAGTCCTTCCCTGTCTTCCTCACGACCTTCACCGTCGTGAATCCGGAGACGAAGGAGCGCATCCCCTACGACGACTACAGGAACCTCTCCAAGGAGGAACAGGCCAAGTACAAGGTCTATCCGAAGCTCCAGGTCTACAACGTGTTCAACGTCGCGGCCCAGACGAACCTCGAGGTGACTCGTCCGGAGATGTACGAGAAACTCAAGGCCCAGGCGGCTGGTCAGATCCAGCAGCAGGGTGACCTCAAGAGCCATCCCGCCATCGACCTGATGATCGACGAGAACCTCTTCTTCTGCCCCATCAACCAGGTCAAGGGAGACAAGGCCTACTACTCCCCTGCCAACGACCATATCGTCGTCCCGAAGCGCGAGCAGTTCGTCGACGGAGAGGCCTTCGCCACGAACACACTGCACGAGTGCGCCCACGCCACTGGTGCGGACTCCCGACTGGATCGTCATCTGGGTGGTCATTCCTTCGGCTCTCCCGAATATGCACGGGAGGAACTGATTGCCGAACTGTCGGCGGCGGTGATCTCAAGCCAGTACGGCATGAGCAAGCACATCAAGAGCGACAGCGCCCAGTACCTGAAGTCCTGGCTCGGCTCCCTCCAGCAGGGCCCGGAGTACTTGAAAAGCGTCCTCGGCGATGTCCGGCGCAGCTCCGGCATGATCATCCAGCGTCTCGAATCCATCCAGCAGGAGATGGACAGAGGTGAAGAGGCAGACTACGGGAAATTCCGTACCCTGAAGGTAGAAGTCCAGCAACCTGTTCAGGAACACCAGGTTCAGGCGGCTAAGGATCTCCAGCCTGTCGAGGTGGAAGAGGAACAACACCACTACGGTCGGTCGAGATGACCAAAGCCGGAGAGCGCCATGGCCAGGAAGAAGAAACGAAAAGACAAAGGCGTGCTTGGGTACGTCTCCGTGAAGAGCCGAAAGAATGTGAAGGCGCTTATCCGAGAACTCGGGCTAATAATGGTTTCTTTAACCCAGGTTCCTGATGTCAAAGGAAGCCGCTCCGGAAGTTAGTCTGGGGCGGCTTCTTAGTTGAAGATAGAATGCAGTATTGATTATCAATCAGCTAAGTAATTTTGACGGAATTTTATACAAACAAATTCTGACCTCTGAGGATTTCAAATGAGCGGTTTGTTTGTATCTTGGATGTCTCAAATAAATTCTGTTGTACTTCATGAATCAGCGTACACGGCTTGAATATCCAAAAACGTCTCTTTACTTTCATAATACTCTCGCCATTTAATTAACACATCGCAATCTCTGAAAAACTCGAATTTCAACAATGATTTAACTATTTGAGCTGTTCTTTCTCTGCGATACAGTTTCGTATTTACTATTAATTCAGAATCAGTCTTGTCGATGTTAGTGTGCTCCCATAACACATCCAACCCAAGAATAATCTTTTGGAGAGTTCTTGTTGTCAGCATATGTTGATATTTATCAGTAAATAAGCCAAGAATGTCAATCGTATTCACAAGTCCATCCTCTTTCCCACATCGAAAATTATCTGAAATAACATCTATCTCATTTGACACATCGAATCCGCAGCGAACTTGTCTGATGACGGATGCCAACAAATCTGCATACATATGCTCGTCACCTGTTGATGCCAAGTTGAGAAACCTTTCATTGATATCCTCCGAGCTATACCATAACGGAAATGCCTTCTTAATTGAAAAATCAGGCAATCCATACTGTGCATATTCGTCAATAATTGCTTTTAGTTTTGTCGCACTATTTTGATTTACCTTATTTATGTGTGGGGCTATCACGCCAATAATAATTTTGCCGATATCAATAAACCGAGAACCATACTCATCTTTTGCAGAAATCCCAAACTGACGTTCTTCACTTAAGAGTAAATCTTTGTCGTGAGACCATGCTTCATAAATCTGATCAATAAGTCGTTCTATTTCATCATCACGCCAGTCATATTCTACGCCTTCATTAGTAGTGCCCTTTATTTCATTCAATATTTGAACATTCCCAAAGAAAGCCGTTGATTTTTTGGATTCATTGAATGGTATATGAGTGGAACTAAAATATTGCCTTAATAATTCAACCGGATCCACATCGTTTGGATGAGGTAAAATCAAAAAGACAAATTTTGAATATATTGATTCGTCCGGGAATCCAGAAGAATCCCTAACTGCCCAAAGTGCATCAGCAAAGGATATTATCTGATTTTCACTGAGTAGTCCGTAACGGAATAGAACAGACAGTCTAGTAATGTAAGCTTGCCGTTTCACATCATTTGACCTTACTGCACTTATCATCAAATCTATACAGGAGGAATCAATATCTGGTCTATTACCAATAAATCTATCTGGCATAAATGACATTGGTTCCTTGGAGTAATCACCAATTTTCCTGAGGCAGCCCACACTTAATTTTATGAATATTGAAAGAAGAGAGCATTTTTCCTTTGATGAAAAAGAAAGCATCAACATCTTAACTAGCGAATCGACATCTGTATATGACATCGTTTTTTGTGAAGCATATATCTTATCAATCAGATCAAATGTTTCAACCCGCAAATCGTATGAAGCTTTCAAACACAATCTTGACAGAATTCGAATAGATACTGATTTCTGTGATTGCTGCCAACTCTTTTCCGCCTCCCCTTCTAAAGCAACAAGGTCATTGGCATACCCCAAATACTTGGCATACAAAGCTGACACTTCTTCAGCAGATGATTGTTCTAGACGTTTTCTATTGAACATCGCATCTACTACTACAGTATCTCCAAAGCGCCGCACCCAGTTTTCTGCAATCATCGGAGAACAATATGACATCACAGAAACAGCTTTTGCCAGTGTGTCTTTGTTCAGGGTCGTCAAATGAGGCAAGTGAATAGGATACCCCAATTCTTCATAATAGCAGAAATAGGCATACGCTATTCTGTAATCACCGCTATTATTGCTCATTGAACTTGTTATCCGGCTTCTGCCAAGTTCATAAAGAGACCATTTGTTATGAACCCGAAAGACTTCTTCGGCCCATCTTAACTTCGTATCAAAGAATTCACTTTCGTACCAGATGTCGTTATAATTTTTCAATGTGCTCCATGTTTCCTGGGCCCTTGGTCTTTCATAGTCTTCGTCAAATGAAAAATTAGCGCTACACATCAGGTTCAGAATCGTATGTGCATATGCCTTTCTGGATGCCCAATAATACTTCTCCTTATATGAACAGGTCTCGAATTTGGAGGATATAACATCAAATGCCTCTCTAGCTAAAGACTTCCCCTCGCCAAGTGAAATATATTCTGCTAACAGCGATGCTTTCTTAATCTCCCAATATGGGATGTCAAGATTCTTTTTCCATGTCTTCAAAGCTGCTTCCAGTTTAGCAAAGTCACAGACATACACAAAATGCAGGCACACCTCGTACATATAGGAAGCATATTGTTCTGCTGTCATTAAATGAAGATATCTCTCCATCTCTGCATATAAACTCTGCCATTTTTCTTCCCATGCCTCTTGCCGATAAAGCCTCAGCAGTGCAATTTTTAGATTTAGCCAGGCTTCCCTGTTTACCAAACTGGAATTTGCTCTTGTCGGTTGATATTTGCCAATAACAGAAAGATATATCGGTTCCCATTCGTTACATATTGGGAAAAGGCATTTCTCCATCAACCAATTAAATTGTTCAAGATATAACAGGTCGTATGGTTTCTTTAGTGCTTCGATTGAAGATTTTGACAATGAAAAAGAGTCGGCGCTAGCCCAATATTCTCGTTTTTCACGAGGAAGCAGCAACCACCCCGGGTACGAATCTCGTTGAGTCTTAAGCAGTTTATACATTTTCATGTAATCTGTCTCTCGACTAGAATACATATTATGGTTATCTCGGCCCCATGATAATACCATTTTCGAGAATGCGGATTCTTCTGCTGTTGGCTGGGGTCTATAGCTATCCAAATACGAGCATAAAGCCTTTATATCCTCAGATACGCTAGATGTTGAACCTGACATGCCCGAGATGTTTAAGACTATTACATTTTTACTTTCTAAAGTTTTAACTCTGGCATCAGGCATTTTCTCCACAGCGACCAGATACACCTTTCTAGCGCTTTTCCCAAGTTTATCATTTACCCATCCAAGCCATTGGTTGAAGTTGGGATCCTCACCAGAGAATCCTATCATCACCATTGTTGTACGAACAAAAGAATTGCACACATCATTAACAAATAATGGATGCTTGGACGGATACAATCGATAATCTTCTTCAGTAATGATTATCTGTTCACTAAGATTAGTAATACTACCATGCAATTTTGCAATGTATGGAGAACTCTGTACTGACAGCGCTTCATCATTCAAGACTTTTGAATAAGATCTTCTTCCTGACTGTTCTAAAGAATCAGCAGCTCGTTCAAGAAGAGTATCATAATTTGTAGTATATATATTTAGCCACGGGAGGGATAGTATTTCAGAATATATCTCAGAGGGCATTCGATATTTATCGGCTATGGCCTCTGAAATAATACTATCAAGAGTGGCGCGTCCAAAAACATGTTCAACATCTTCTGCAAGTTTCAAAACATTAGTATACGCTTTATCTTTTGATTTAGGCTTTCTGCCATTGACTTTTGCAAAGAACAAATCTCCCAAACCACTCCACAACGGAATATTTGGAATGTCAGATTTACTGATAGCATTCCGACTGAATCCGGCCCCCACAAATAAACTTGCTTTGTTGTTCCAGAGCTGTTCCGCTATTTCATTCAGATATATTTCTGTTTTCTTATTCATTAAGCATGAAACGATATGTTGATTATCAAACAATCAAGGAAGCACTATGTTGTTATTACGGAGATGACATCATTTCTTATACAAACTCTGACCTCTAAAGAACCTTGATGAGTGACTTGTTTGTATGGCTCACTCTTTCAGAGTTGAAGAGTCTCTAATCGCTAATTTAGTACGATTAAGTTCCTTCTCTGTTTCTTCTATCTGTACTTTTAGTTGCGAGTAATTTGAGTGTTCTTTATCCCAAATTGCGAAAGCCTGCTCTCTGCGCTTATTAACCTTCTCCTCCGAGCCAATATTAAAGGCATAAGTTATAATGATGCCCCCCACAGCAACAATAACACCAGCCGCGCCCCAAGTAATAAACGTAAACAGATTCACAACCTTGTCAATAATAAGTAACAACACGACAACAACAATTAGTGATATGCCAATAATCCGAAGAATCATAGGACATCTATATGAAAAACTCGAACATCTTTTTGTCTCTAAAGGGTCTATCACTGACTTAAGTTGGACGAGCTTCTCTTCCAGAGAATCTCTTTTAGCATACAGAGCATTAAGTTTATCAGATTCTTTCTTCTCTTCCCGCAATTTTGCAATCTCCTCTTGAATGGAACCAAGCTCTTTAGACATTTCTCCAATGTCGGATTTTAACTTGTTATTCTGGTGCTCAAGTTTCTCTGTCTGTTCTGTCAAGCTCTTAATTCTCTGCGATTTCAAGCCGGACTCACCTGACAATCCTGAAATCTCTATTTCTTGTTGAGCCACTTTTTGTTCAAGCGATTCTTTCTTGCTGTTTACTTCACTATTAATGGCATCAAAGTGTGCTTGGTCCTCCTTGATAGCTACTTGCAAATTTTGAAGATACGCTTTAGAGTCCCCATCTGGTGCTTGTTCTACCGCTGCAACCACATTTCGGGCTCTACGATAGAGAAGACGAAGGAACTCATTATATACTTCAGGGGCAATGTCATCTTTGTTGCGATTGAAGAACTTTGCCACCTCATGCAGTTTTGTGCGAACCTTCGATCTATGCAAGTCTAGGCAGCGAGCCATGGCTTCAGTAAGAGCACTTGCTGACACCTTGGCTGGTTGAGCGTTATGCATCCATAGTTCCAAGATCACTTTACTGGTCGATAACATATAATTTGCATCTGTGTGCCTGTTCTTACAGAAAGTAATGAGATCCGCATTTGTAGTTAGAAAAAATATGTTATTCCTATCGTTCTTGGCTTTCCGCTGTTCCTTGATATAATCATCCATAAAAATATCATGAGCCTCACGGAATTGGTCAGAAAAATACATATTTTGAGCCTCCACTCCGGCGTTATCATTACGAATAGCTGCCAAATCTCGCAAAACAGGTTTTCCTTTATACTTGCTCATCACCTGCCGCCTGCAATCTGGCATAGAAGCAGGGAATACCATTACGCCTTTCGATTCAAGTTCTTTCTGGAGATTAAGGAGTAACTTCGTAATCTCAGGTGCATATAGTTTTCTTCTTGTGCATGCATTGGCGATTCCTGTTCCAGGATAAGGCCCGTTTTGGGCGACCGAGCCCAAGATAGTCTTCATCTCTTCAATTGTTACAGGATGAATTTTCAGAATTCCGCCAGATGACTTAATTATGTCGCATACATCGCTCGCACTCAATTCGTTTTCTGGTGTGGATAGGTCAAGCAAGGCCATAGCAATGGGAGTATCCAGATAATACTCGGCTTCGCAACCTCTCTCTTCATCATGCACTTTTGGACGATCACTCTGAAGGAATGCAGCAATTACGCTGCCCCAAAACAGTTGATTGGCAACTTTATATAACTCTGGATTATCAGTATGCAGGTATTCCAAGAAAAAAACCATTGAGGTATATTGTTCTTCTACTTGCGACTCTGAGTCATTTTCAAAATAGCCAAGGATATTGTCTGTATTCTTTGATATGAACTCAGTAAATGTCACTTTATCATCGAAAGCGCCCTCGCGCTCGATGAATCCTTTGTATTCAGATTCTATCTCCGTCAGATGCCGATTAAAAGCAGTTTCCAGTTCCTCATACGAATCATCATTCTCATCAAAGCGAGCACTTATTATCTGGAACGTATTTCCGTCTTCGAATACGTTGAGCCCTATGCTACCATTTACAAGGTGGGATAACTTCAGTACAGTCTTTGCAATTACGGCATGAGGAATCTTAATACCAAAGAGTTCAGCAATCTTCTGCTGGACATTATCAGATGTTGCATAATGCTCCCCTTCCTTCTTACTGCCATAAATCTTCACGATGGCATACTTAATAATTGGGAAGTATATGTCAGAATAAAGGCCTCTCGACTTATCTGAATACAAAGCCGATATCAGGGCATAGTTTGAACGTGCCATATAAATTTCGTATGCGGTAAAAAAAACTATTAATTAAAACGGCAGATCTAGCCCATAGTAAACCTGTGGTTCACTCAGGACACGGATGTCTTTATCTTCAAACAGTTTGGCTTGTTTCTGGAGCTTGTCCAGATACTCACCACGGATTGTGTAGCTGTTAAGTTCTTCTCTTCGAGCTTTGCTCAATTCAAGGAACTTTTCGCACTGATCGATGCCGAGGAAGCGGCGGCCAAGGAGTGTGGCGGCAATACCGGTAGTGCTGCTGCCAGTAAACGGATCAAGAATCCAAGCTCCAGGTTCTGTTGAAGCCTGAATTATTCGAGAAAGGACACACAATGGTTTTTGAGTCGGGTGTTTACCACAACTCTTTTCCCACTTTGCGATTGCTGGCAGAGTCCATACATCCCTCATCTGGGTCCCGCCATTTATCTCTTTCATCAGCTCATAGTTGAAATAATGAGCGACTTTCTGCTCCTTTCTAGCCCAAAGGATATATTCTGCTGAATAGGTAAAATACCTGCATGAGAGATTTGGTGGTGGATTTGTTTTAACCCAGGTAATGCAGTTCAGAATCTTGAAACCAAGTTCAGTCAGGCATCTAGCAATTGAGAAGATATTGTGATATGTCCCGCTTACCCAGATAGTACCATTGCTTTTCAGTTTATCTCTGCATGCAGACAGCCACTCCTTATCAAATTTGTAATCTTCCTCAAAGCCTTGAGATTTATCCCATTCTCCTTTATTGACAGAAACCATGCGCCCACTCTGTACGCTGATGCCACCATTAGACAAGTGGTACGGTGGATCGGCAAAGACCATATCGAACTTGAAATCAAAGGATTTCAACAATTCGATGCAGTCTCCTTGTAAAAGAGTAAAGTCTATATCGTTAGATCTGTAATACGGAGTTATCATCGGCAATTATTACAATGTGTCTCTAAGCTCTGCTAAAGGCTCCCAAGACATGTTGCGGCCTTTTCCTGTTGGATAATTGACGTCCTCTTGCCCCCAAATCCATTTATAGACTTTTAGCAATGCCTCGGGGCTTTCACCTGTATCAAAGTGAAGAGCATTGATTTCTTCCAGCAAATCATCCGGATCGGCCCCATTTAAGACCCGCTCAAAAAGAATAAGTAGTTTTTTCGCCTCCTCTGGATTATCCTCCGACTTCTCCTTCACATCATCATAAATCTGCCATAATGTAGAATCAATGGGATTCAGAAGATACACCAGAAAGTCATCCTTTTTGGGATGCCCGAAAACGAACTTTCCACCGGGCTTAGTAATAACGACCTTCCTACCATCAGATAGATGCTCAACTTCGTACCCACGATATGGAAGTTCGATAAGTTTTTGGGCGAACTCTTCTCGAGGTCCATTTTTGATTTGGATACTCTTTAACTCTATAGCATGTTGGTATATATTCTTTGCCATAATGTCAATTATCTAAGAGCCTTTGATACGATTCCATTCTCAAGATCCGAGATGCTGTACAAATCCTCCAAGACATCAAACGTCTCTTTCAAGTTGTTCCTGGCGCTGCCCCAGCCCCAGCCATCGGTGAACCAAACAAACTTGAAGTAGCCGAGATCCTTGGTCTCCATTGTGATGGTTTTATAACTGCGGGCTGTTTCATTCAGTTTGGAACCGCTGCTGGTGTAGAAGTTAGTCTCTATTCCATACACGGTATCCTTACCCTTGACCACAAAATCAAAACGTTTCTCTGCGCCTCCATTGTTGGATATTGAAGACAGGTCGATTCCCCACTTGGATTCAATCTCATGGATATACATTTCCTTGAAGTAGGTCTTGTCTTTGACCAGACCGGCTTTTTGCAAATAGCTTTCTACCAAGTCCTCCATGAGGTGGCCCCCACGGTTCTTTCTCCCGTTTGAGTCAAGCCCTGTTTCCACACCAGTGACATAATCAACGAGGTTGTTTACAATATGGTTCTCCATCAGGTCAAACAGTCCGGTCTTACGCATAAACTTGGTGTAATCGGCCACTGTGTAGTTCATCCTGTTGAACTTGAAATTGAACTGGCCTTCATCATCCATAGCCATTATCTCTAGTTCACGCTTTGCTAGAAGTATAGGGATGCATTTAAGCGTCTCTGGGTATTTCTGGAGAATTGACTCAAACTCTTTCTCAATGTTCTTTGAGCCTATGAGCGAGTTCAATATGTTCAATGGGATCTTGATTGCCTCGACATTTGCGAAAACCTTGTCAAAATCCACATAATATTTGTAATCTGCGATAGACGGTCTGAAGGCCGCAAGCCATTTATCGAAATCTCTCATAACTCTATATGTTGAAAGCGTTTGAAATCATTATCTCTGAAATGCATCCTCGGCCATTTGGATTGGAATTAATCATTCTGGCGGCTGATACTCTTTTTATTGTGAACTTATGATATAGCCTATCAAAGAAGTTCTCTTCGGGATCTACATTTTTAGGGTCTGAATTGCTTGCTACAAACACAGATCCTTCCGCAGCAATGTCCTCGATAAAACGACCTAAACGCCGCTGCTCGTTGTCATCGAAACCATCTTTGGCGTATGATGTAAAAGCAGCTGTCTCAGTCAATGGCTTATACGGAGGATCAAAGTAGAACACGGCATCAGGTCCGGCAAACAGGCCAGTTTCGCTGAAATCGCCGCAAAGAATTTCAACCTTCTGGAGAAGGGCGGAGTCTGCACGCAGGGTGTCTTCATCACAAATCTTCGGGTTGGAGTATTTGCCATGAGGAACGTTGAATTCACCCTTTGAATTAACCCGGTAAAGGCCGTTGAAGCATGTCCGGTTCAAGAATATAAATAAAGCCGCAGTCTCAATATCTGAGATATTACGCGAATTGAACAAGGCTCTTTTCGACAGGAAATATTCTTTCCTGTCATCTGCACCCATAGAAATGTACTCGGACTGAATTCGGTTGAGTTCTTGTATCAGAGCTTCAACATTGCTTTTGATGACTCGATATGTGCAAATCAACTCAGCATTGATATCATTGATGACCGCCCTTTCAATATTTGGATACTCCTGAAGAATCCAAAACAGCACTGCACCACCTCCCACAAATGGCTCCACATATGTGAGGCCTGTTCTCTTTCCCAAATCTGACGGCAGGGATCTTTTTACCTCATCAAGTAGTTGAGTTTTACCTCCAACCCACTTGATGAACGGCTTTGCCGATATATCTTTTATGCTCTTCATACATTCAAATGCATTTGGAGCAAATTTACAAAAAAGAATGTGATGTTTCGACATAATAAACGTTTATTATTGCCTTGCCTGAAGAGCCGTTCTCGTTCCAATCTGCCACTCGTACCCGAAGCACCGTATCCTTCCTAATCGGAGCATCGGCGAGACATAAATACTCGTATAATAAAGGTTATATTGTTTCTGATTATCATTACGCTGCTTGGGATGCTCTAATAGCAGCCTTCCTTGAGGATATTCCCGCCTATGTCTGCCGATAATTAAATATTTAGGAGGATAATGCAAATGTGCGAAAAAAGGCAAGGTTATAAAAAGAAGAAGAAATCCTCCCCCTCTACAATGCGCTCAGTTATCGGAAATAGACAAGGTTATTCGCATCTTTATGACTATAAATGAAGAGAGGCAAGTTCAAATCAACTTGCCTCCCTTGTTCTAGTATTCTTCCTCGTTAAAGATATTGTTATATATTGATTTTCAATGAATTAAATAAATTTGATGTCTATTCGGACAAACAAACTTCGTTTTCAAAG
>JAEEGJ010016163.1_pt1 | contig 17217 bp, 17 predicted proteins | sample 8958761 | NCBI WGS metagenome assembly JAEEGJ01 (sample SAMN16246546, study PRJNA631951) | gut metagenome | biome: gut microbiome; feature: rumen; material: RS-attached | host: Bos | place: Iran: Karaj | collected 2018-10 | reverse complement strand
CTTAGTGATCTATATCGTTTTGATCACAAGATACGTTAAGGAGAGAAAGGCCGGATTTGAGACGCTTCGCAACGATCCGAGATTAGCGTAAAGCATACTTGAAATGGAACTCATCAGGACGATATTCGACAGCGTAAAGATCTATAGACTTAAGTCGCGCACCGATAACCGCGGCCTGATGACATATGTCTACGAAGACGGGATCGAAGGCTTCAATGCAAAGGAAACGCGCATTTACGACATGCCCAAAGCGGGTACTTTCTTCGGCATTCATTACCGCGAAGAGAACGCTCCGATGCAAAAGTTTGTAACGGTCGTCAAGGGACGTGGTATGGATTATGTCATCGACCTTCGAAAAGATTCTCCGACTTATCTTAAGTGGGAGTCTCTCGAATTAAGTGCGGACAATGCACTTGCAGTTCTTATTCCCGAAGGGATCGGACACGCATTCATATCGCTGGAAGATAATACGATGCAGGCATTTACTATCGATAAGACCGGCAAAGACGGCCACTCAAGGCAGATGAATTATAAAGAAGAAAAGATCGGATTAGAGCTTCCCATTGCCGTTACCGAGATATCTGATTACGATGCAGAAGCGCCTTTTCTTGATATAATCGGTTAAGCAGGCTTTGGCAAATATTATATTTGTGGCGGTGGTGAGAAATGTACGGCGCGGTATTCGGAGACATAATGGGTTCCTGGTACGAATGGCACAACAGGAAGAGCGAGGACATCGAACTCTTCCCGCGTGAGGCCAGGTTTACCGATGATACGGTCCTTACCGTTGCGGTTGCCGAGAGCATTCTGCATATGGCAGATAACTCTCCCAGGAAGTGCTACGCGAACCACATAAAGGCATATTACAGGCGTTATCCCGGTGCCGGATTCGGCAACATGTTCAGGGACTGGGCTTTGTCAGATCACCTAAGCGTCCAGCACAGTTACGGCAACGGTGCATCGATGAGAGTGTCGGCAATAGGCTGGGCCTTTGACGATGAGAAGGAGATCCTTTATCAGGTAAGCGAGAGCTGCCATTATACCCATAACAACAAAGAAGCTGTAAGGTGTGCGCAGGCAGTAGCTATTGCCATTTTTATGGCGCGCAAAGGTTCTTCCAAAGATGATATCAGGGCGCGTCTTGCAAAGGACTTTAAGATGAAGTTCATCCCTTTGGATCTGATCCGTGAGGACTATCAGTTCGACAGCCGCTCCGATTATTCGGTTCCGCCTGCGATCGAGGCATTTTTCGAGAGCAGCGATTATGAATCAGCGATCAGAAAAGCCATTTCGATCGGCGGTGACAGCGATACGATCGCGGCAATTGCAGGAAGCATCGCCGAGGCATATTATGGGAGCATTCCTGAAGACATCAGGAAGAGGGGAAGACTCCTTCTGGACAGCGGTTTAAAGCGTGTCCTGGATGAATTTGAGGAGAAGTATTGCAAATAAATGAACTTTATCGAGATAACAGACATCAATGCGCCTGAACTGGATGTGTTTTCCAGGATAACCGAGCCGCAGCTCCGGACATATTTCGAGCCTGAGATAGGCATATTCCTTGCAGAGACCGCGAACGTCATCATGCGCGCGATCGAAGCCGGATATGAGCCCCTCTCGATGTTAGTTGAGAAAGAGCGGCTGGAAGCTGAGGCAGGTCCTGTTTTCGAATGCATCGAGAAGTACTGCGGCAAGGAAAAACTCATATCGATGCCCGTCTATATTGCTGCGCGCGACATCGTAACGCAGCTTACGGGCTACACTCTGGTGCGCGGCCTCTGGATGACGCTCAGAAGAAGACCTGAGATATCTGTTGAAGAATTCTGCAGGGATAAAAAGCGCATTACCGTGCTGATGGACGTAGTAAATCCCACGAACGTCGGCGCGATAATAAGATCGGCGGCAGCACTCGGTATGGACGGAGTGCTCCTTACTCATGCATCCGTCGATCCTCTTACGAGGCGTTCAGCAAGGGTCAGCATGGGAACGTGCTTCCAGATCCCGTGGACCAAGGCAACTTTGGAACAGTCGGAGGGTCTTAACCTTCTTGATATCCTTCATTCATACGGCTTTAAGACGGTCGCGATGGCTCTGACCGAAGATTCCACCAGCATAGATAATGATGAGATCAGAGCTAATGAGAAGCTCGCCGTGCTGATGGGTTCTGAAGGTCCCGGACTGCCGAAGGAGGTCATCGCTGCGAGCGATTACAGGGTCATGATCCCCATGTATCACGGAGTGGATTCATTAAATGTTGCCGCCGCGAGTGCGGTTGCTTTCTGGGAATTAACCAAATAAACCGTTTTGCCGGATGCAGGTTTGAGCATCCGGTTATTTTTTGTTGATTTGATATATACCACGGTATATACTTATGGTGAAAGGCGGTGATCACCATGATGACGGCAAAGGTATTTGAGAACGGCAGAAGTCAGGCCGTGAGGCTTCCCAAGGAATATAGGTTCAAAGATGATGAGGTCATGATAAACAAGGTGGGTGACGTGGTTTTGCTCGTGCCTAAATCTGCCAAATGGGAGACCTTCATGAGATCGCTGGACATGTTCTCACCGGATTTCCTTATCGAAGACCGCGGCGTACAGTATCTGCAGGAACGTGAAGAACTATGAGATACATGCTTGATACCAACATATGCATATATGTGATAAAGCATAAGCCCGAGAGTGTTTTCCGTGAATTAAAGAAGATCAGCCCCGAAGATGTCTGCATCTCGTCCATTACTTATGCAGAACTTGCATGTGGAGTTGAGAAGAGTGTTCAGACAGAGCGCAACAGGCTGGCATTGGCCATGATGCTGTCGAGCATTGATATTGCAGCATTTGACGATGCTGCTGCAGCCGAATACGGTGAGATAAGAGCAAGTCTGGAGAAGGGCGGAACGCCCATAGGTTCTATGGACATGCTTATCGCAGCCCACGCCGGATCTTCCGGATGTACACTGGTTACGAATAACACAAAAGAGTTTTGCAGGGTAAAAGGACTCAAGGTCGTTAACTGGGTTAAATGATGCATTAACAGGCGGCATTGGTTAGCCGTGGCAAACTGCATAAAGGAATTGTCAGGAAACAGACATAAATGGGCATATATTTTCGAGCACGCCTCTAATAAATATGTTAAAATGTCGCCGGTCAAAATGATGAGAGGTGATGTGAGATGTCCCTGCCAAAAGAACCGTTCATGCTTTTGAGCTATGTAAATACTGAACTTAGAGACAATTATGCAAGCTTAAAAGAGCTCTGCAGTTCTCTCGGTGTGAACGAGGAAGATATTGTCAGCACGCTGGCAAACGCGGGATTCTCATATGACGAAGGCCTCAACCGTTTTACGGCCGGACATTGATGTAAGTTAACTTAAAATACAAAGGAGAATACTATGAAGAGAAGACCTGTAGTACTTATGGTTCTTGACGGTTTCGGACTTTCTGATACCAAGGAATACAATGCCATTGCTATGGCAAACACTCCCGTAATCGACAAGCTTATGGCTGAGTGCCCTTATGTTAAGGGCTTTGCATCCGGCCTCGCAGTCGGACTCCCTGACGGACAGATGGGTAACTCAGAGGTTGGCCACATGAATATCGGCTCCGGAAGGATCATCTATCAGGATCTGACACTCATCACAAAATATATCGAGGACGGCGTATTCTTCAAGAATGAGGACCTCCTCCGCGCAATCAACAACTGCAAGGAGAAGAATTCCGACCTCCACGTATGGGGACTTCTTTCTGACGGCGGCGTTCACTCACACAACACACACCTCTATGCGATCCTTGAGCTCTGCAAGAGAGAGGGATTCGACAGAGTATATGTTCATCCTTTCTTCGACGGCCGTGATACACCTCCGGCATCCGGTAAGGATTATCTCCAGGCATTGGTAGACAAGATGGCTGAGATCGGCGTTGGTAAGGTTGCTTCCATGTCCGGCCGTTACTATGCAATGGACAGAGACAACAACTGGGACAGAATCCAGACAGCTTACGACTCACTCGTATTGGGTGAAGGCGTTAAGGATACAGACTGCATTGCAGCTATGCAGAAGTCTTATGATAACGGCGTAACAGACGAGTTCGTTCTTCCTACAGTTATCGTAGATGCTGAGGGCAAGCCCGTTTCAGTCGTTAAGCCTAACGACTCCGTCATCTTCTTCAACTTCCGTCCTGACCGTGCAAGAGAGATCACAAAGGCTTTCTGCTACTCTGACGAGGATATCGCTGCACAGCCCGGTGACGCTTCCGACACAAAGTGCATCAAGTACTTAAAGAGAGCTAACGGCTTCATGCCCCTTACATATGTATGCTTCAAGGATTACGACGAGCTCATCCCCAACAAGTTCGTTGCTTTCAAGAAGGAAGAGATCAAGAACACACTTGGTGAATACCTTGCAGCAAACGGCTTGAAGCAGCTCCGTATCGCTGAGACAGAGAAGTATGCTCACGTTACATTCTTCTTCAACGGCGGTATCGAAGAACCCAACAAGGATGAGGACCGTACACTCGTTCCTTCTCCTGCAGTTGCTACATATGACCTTAAGCCTGAGATGAGCGCTCCCGAAGTTTCCGAGAAACTCGACGCAGCTATCTGTTCAGACAAGTACGATGTAGTCATCATCAACTTCGCTAACCCTGACATGGTCGGCCACACAGGCGTTCTCGAAGCAGCTATCGCAGCAGTAGAGAGAGTTGATGCTTGCGTTGGCGGCGCTGTTGAAGCAGTAAAGAAGATGAACGGCGTTCTCTTCATCTGTGCTGACCACGGCAACGCAGAGCAGATGATGAACCTCGAGACAATGCAGCCTCATACTGCACACACAACAAATCCCGTTCCGTTCATCCTCTACAACTATGATCCTGAGTACACACTCCGTGAGGGCGGCCGCCTTTGCGACATCGCTCCTACTCTCCTTGAGATCATGGGACTTCCCCAGCCTGCAGAGATGACAGGTGAGTCACTTCTTATCAAGAAGTAATAGTTTTACTGAAGTTTGAAAACAATAGGGCTGCCTCATGCGGGGCAGCCTTTTTTTGTTTGAGATGGATTGCGTCAGTCGTTTTTGCCGGTCGTTTTTTGGCTTCGATTTTGCGGACATTTTGCTATCCAAAAAGCTGACTTTTGCGAAAAGTCAGATTTTGGGTCAACTTTTTGGCCGCAAATTCAAAGCTGAAAGTTGACCGGCGGTTGCGGCGGGAATGCCGGTGATGCTGTCCGCCGATTAATGAACCCTTACGCCTTCTTATACGTCATCTGTACCGAAGTGGAATCAAGAAGTTTTATGGCATCAGGATCGCTGACGGGAGCGGTGACCGTAATGTCGCCGAAGTTGTCGACGGTGCCGGGCATCGTGTCTGTTGCGGACTTGAAGGTTATGTTGTTGCCGCTGACGGTGTAGGTGCCCTTGCTCTCAAGGCCTGATGTATTGATGTTAGCGACGCTCGCTGTTACCTGGTCTAAGATCTTCTGCTTCATGTCGGCGTAGTCTTTGTAGCCGGCGATCTTTGCCATGGCATCAAGGCCGACGGACGAAGTCGTGCCGAGAGTGTTCTTGATGATCTTATCGATGTTCTTCTCAACGAAGGATTTGATGTCTGCAGCAAAAGCGTCACGGTCGATCTTTACTTCGTACTTTCCGTTCTTGAGGACCATCGTGGAACGGATATAGATCCTGCCTTCGCAGTCTGACGGGATACTGACTTTATATTCGTTGGAGATATACTTGATAAATTTGTCAGTGATGTCCATTGTTGATTTATAGGTGCCGTCAACGGACTTCATGCTGATCTTGAACTTTTTGTATGAGAGCAGGCCGCCGAAGCTGACGGAATCAAGGTTCGTGACAAACCACTCGGAACCGGTCCTCTCGAGTTCGCACTTGTATTCGAAGTTGATGACCTCACATTCTTTTACGGCTTTTTCGATCTCGGGGATCGAAGAGAAGTTCTTGCCTGCAAGGACTTCGAAATTAGGTCTTCTCAGGATGATGCTAACGCTGCCTTTAGTGCCGTCGATGACCACTGTGGATTCATCTATCTCATAACTCATGCCGTCTCTTACGGCGGTGCGGAATGCGTTGTCTTCCTTTGTAGGATTTCCGTCAACATCGAAATATTCCTTTACGGCCTGAATAGTCTCAGGTGTCGCATTGGAGCCGGCAAGGTAGATAGCTGCGCCGGAATCGTCGTTCTTGATGGCTGCGGCAAGTTTGCCTGCCGTATCAATGAGAGTGGCGCGGCCAATGACGGGCATGCTGCCGTAGAAGGAGAAGAATTCCTTGAATTCATTGTCTTCGAGATTGGTGACGTACCATTCCTTGTCGACTTTATTCAGTTCCAAAGTGATCTCAGTCTCTTTCTTGGTCGCGTTGTCGACGGCGGAAGTGAGATCAGTTATGTCTTTGTAGTCCTTCTTCTTAAGCTCTTCGAGGTCGGCGATCGAAAGGGTTATGCCGGCCGTGGCTTTATCCTTATTGATCTTTATGCTTTTCTCGTCGATCGTGTATTCGACAGTGCTTATCATGTGCGTGGCAAAGGCGGATTCGTCTTCCGTATAGTTCTTAAGGTCTAAGAGCTCCTTGAAAGATTTCTTGTATTCGCGGCTGATATCGTCAGTCTTATGTAAAATGTCGGAAGCGTCGCCGGTCTTGATGGCGTCGCCGAATTCCGTGACTGCATTTATGACAGCTTTTTTGCCGAACAGCGAGCATGAACTTGCGAACGGAAGAAGCATTGCCGCCACAAGAATGATCGCTGTTTTACTTTTAATATTTTTATTCATTACCACTTATTCCTTATCCTGATGATATCTTTACAATACCGACCGCATACTTCATCGTCAAGGCTAAGATGTTGCAAAACTAAGGCTTGAGGGGAGCTCCGCAAAATATTGCGACTCATTGAAATTTACTGTGAACTCTATTAAACTCTCCTTATAAATCATGGTGTGGAAGCATGATCTTTGCGATGGAACGATAGTAAGGAAGGAATGTGGAAATGGATAAAAAAAGACTTATTACAAGAAGTGACTTTGACGGACTTGTTTGTGCGATGCTCCTTCGTGAGCTCGACATGATCGACGAGATCAAGTTCGTTCATCCGAAGGATGTTCAGGACGGCAAGGTCGACATCAATGAGAATGACATCACGACCAATCTTCCTTTCGATCCGAGAGTAGGACTCGCGTTCGACCACCACGAGAGCGAGCTCGTCAGAAACAACATGGAGGCTTATGGCCATAAGTTCATCTGCTTAAGAGAGAAGTCCGCTGCAAGAGTCGTTTACAACTACTATGGCGGTGCCGACAAATTCAAGACGGTAAATGAAGAGATCATGCAGGCTGTAGACAAGGGCGATTCAGCTGATTTTACGATCGACGAGATCCTTGATCCCAAGGGCTGGGTCCTCATGAACTTCGTTATGGATGCGAGAACGGGTCTCGGCCGTTTCCACGATTTCAGGATCTCCAACTATCAGCTCATGATGGAGCTCATCGATTACTGCGCTCATCACACCATCGATGAAGTGCTTGAGCATCCGGATGTTAAAGAGCGTACCGTAATGTATTTCGAGCAGCAGGAACAGTTCAAGAAGCAGCTTTCCGAGACCGTTAAGATCGTAGGAAAGGTCGCACTCCTTGACTTAAGGCCTCTTGAGACGATCTATACCGGCAACAGATTCATGATCTATGCCATGTATCCTGAGGCAGAGGTAAGCGTTCACGTTGCGTGGGGCTACCAGAAGCAGAATACTGCAGTCATGATCGGCAAGTCCATTATCAACAAGGCAGGCAAGACAGATATCGGCCAGCTCTGCCTCTCATACGGCGGCGGCGGACATGCCAATGCGGGAACATGCCAGCTCGACAATGACATCGTTGATAAGGAGCTTCCGAATATCCTTGCGGTGCTCAACGGAGAAAAGTGATCATTCAAAGCTTCAAGGTATTTGAGTAAAAAGATATTAGTTATAAAATGTGGTTGTCGGGCAAGTCCGGCAACCGCGTTTTTTTGAGGGTAATATGAAGGAGGGGCTTAGTCATGTTCAAGCGTGCAGTGGCTTTGGTCGTAACGGCCGCAATGGCTTTGGTTTTCTCTGGCTGCAATACGGAAAGTACTGAAGCTACCGCTTCCATTTATACGACGGTGACTGAGAGCATGATGTCTCTGAACGAGGACGGCGTTAAGGCCGTCAGCGCTTACAAGGAATTGCTGAAGGTCAATAAGGATTCGATCCAGATCATCGAAAAGTATTTCAATGTGCCTACGTGCGGTCTTCACGATATTAATTCCGACGGGATTCCGGAATTCTACTTTTTCGCTGCCACCGATTCGACAGGATACTCTGCGACATTCTTCGTCTTCACTTACGACAAGGCCAGCGACAGTGCAGTTAAGAAGATAGAGATCCCTAACATCATGTATCTGTCCGGCGGCGGCGGTGAATATGCCATTTTTACTTCACCCGTAGCACTTATCGTCACACGTTCGAGCGGCAGTGCGGAAACTGTCACAGAGACCATTGTTTATGATATGAACTTCTATAAGAACGGCAGCTATAAGCTGACGCAGACTCACGATGCCGCTACTGAGAGGATCGTAAACAAGTATTTCGCGAACGGCGCACCGGCAGACCAGGCCGCTTATGATCAGCTGGTAACAGTCCACATCGACCAGGCGACAATGGTCCTTGCAAGCAACATCCAGGCAAAGTCCGAGGAGGAAGCATCCCCTCTGCTGTCAAAACCTGCAGCAAAGGTGATGAATTACGAGAGCATGCTCTCGTATCTGATAAAGCTCTCATAAACAATTAAATAAGGAGGTATGCTTATGTTGAAGAAATCAGCTGCGGCAGTTCTGGCGGTATCGATGGTGATCGGAATTGCCGGATGTGATATTTTCGGCGTGCGCAAAGAGATGGGCGCTGTTGACGGTGTCATCAAGGAATACGCAAAAGCGCTTCAAACGCTGGACGAAGAAAAGCTCCTGGATCTGACCGTCTTCGATGAATCGGATTCCGGCTATGATGAGATCAAGGACTGCTTTGTCTTCGACGGCAATGCCGAATATATCATGGATGTTTATGAAGCGACAGCATCTACGATCGCATTGAATGCCAACAGCAACAGTATCCGTATCGACGGCGATAAGGCATCGATCGCTTTTGATTATTCGATCGTTAACTGGAAGCCGTTGTTCGAAGGATCAAGTGAGAGCTCTGCAGATCTTGTCAAAGCGATCAAGAACAGCAATGACCTTAAATCCGTTAAGGGCGGGCTCGAATTCAAGAAGGTGGACGGCGAATGGAAGATCTCCGAGATCAGGTATCTTGCTGAGCTCCTCGCATTTACCGAAGTCTGGCCGAATCTCCAGAACAAAGAGTGGCCGACGATGCCTACAGAACCCGTTGTGACTGAGGTTACCGATCCTACCGGCGAACCTGCAATGACGACGGCGTTTGCTGACAGTTACGGCAAAGCAATAAATGCATATCTCGAGTTGTTGGAGAAAAATAAAACTGCCATTAAGCAAGTAGAGGAAGGATACAATTACAATCCTGTCGGCATTTTCGATATCAACGAAGACGGTCTTCCGGAGCTCTTATTCCTGGCCAGTGACGGCGTTGCACCTGCTTACATGAGCACTCTCTATGTTTATACCTATAACGAGTATGCCGGCGAAGCCGTAAAGGTCGTTGAGGTTCCCAACATCATCTACATGGCTGCGGACGGCGGTTATTTCCTGCTCTATAAGACGCCTGACAGGATCATTGTCACTCACGCAGGCGGCTCTGAGGTTAAGTTCAGGTACTGGACAGAGATCTACAATTACAACTGGAATCTCATTGACTCCTACAGACGCGATGTTCTGACGGACATCACCGATGAGGCTGAGACCGTAACGATCGAATACTACGAAGCGGATCACGCGATCACTGAGGCGCAGTACAACAAAGTTTTCGCGGAAGATCTGGCAAATACGAAAGTGATCCTTGCAAAGAATTACACGCCGGCACCCGATGATGTGGAGTATCCTCTTGCGGGCATACCGTCTTTTGAACTGAAGGATTATGAATCAGCGTATGCCTACATAAAATCGCTCAAGCCCTGAGCCACTTTACGATAGTGCCTTCCACCTGATAAAATAGGTATATATCTGTGAAGCCGGAGGGCACTTATCATGGACGCATCATTATTTGCTAAAGCAGCTAGGGAAGAAAAGGATGCAATGCTCGAGAATTATCTGAGCAGCACCGATTCTATGGCAGGTGAGCAGATTGCAAAACTTAAGGCGGCAGGTGCCAGCGACGAACTCTTAAGAGAGGTTTTCGATTCCGTTCTGACAGACTGCTTCTATAACATCCTCCTTGGAATCGACGGCCAGATGCCGATCGGATCTTTGGGAGAGAGAAGTTACAGATTGCTTGCACCGGACAGCACTGTAATCGCAAACGCTTCCGGAACTTTAGCTGAAGCCGCTTATGAAGCTTTCTACGGAGAAGGCGAAGGCTGAGCGCAAATTGCGGATTTATAAGATGAAGGGCTGTCTCAAATGTGAGGCAGCCCTTAAGTTTTTTGGTTAAACAGAAGATTGCCCGTTACTTCGGAGCCCAGAAGAACCAGACGAAGAGGTAACCTGCGATAACTGCCGTGAGAGTGAAGGGGATGCCGATCTTCATGAAGTCACCGAAGCCGACCTCGTGGCCTTCTTTACGGAGCATGCCGACGCCGGCGATGTTCGCGGAAGCGCCGATAGGTGTTAAGTTGCCGCCTAAAGTGGCGCCTACCAGGAGTCCGAAATAAAGGAAGTGAGGCTCTACGTTCATTGCGGAAGCAACGCCTGCAAGGAGCGGGAGCATCGTTGCAACATAAGGAATATTGTCGATGAAGGCGGAGATCACGACAGAACCCCATACGATGATGGAGAACAGGACGAATCTGTTGGAGCCGCCGAAGCCTGCGATGAATTCGGCGAGATCATCGATGACACCGACTTCCCTGATGGATGCGATGACAACGAAAAGACCTGTCAGAAGCAGCATCGTGTCGTAGTCCAGTGCCTTTAATGAGTGGAACATGCCCTTTGTGGACTTCTGTTTGATGAGCTCCCAGATGATCGTAAGGATTCCGCATACCATGCAGATGATGCCGTTTGTCCATTCATGAGTATTCGGGATGAATGAAGCGATGATGAGGAGCACGACGTGGCCGAGCATCGTGATAGTCGGAACGTAGTCTGTGACGGGTGTATGCTCCTGGGAGTCAACGGATTCCTTGTTCTTCCTGAACATGATCATCATGAGAGGGATCGTAAGGAGTGCGCCCAGCTCTACTGCGAAGAACATGCCGGGCCTGCCCTGCATCCAGAAGAAGTCATTGAAGTTCATATGATCTGCTGCGGCGAGCATGATGGATGTCGTGTCGCCGACGAGCGTTGCGGCGCCCTGGAGGTTCGATGATACCGCGATGCAGATGATCATCGGAACTGGGTTGGTCTTGAGCTTTTTGCAGATCGCAAGACCTACAGGGGCGACCATGAGGACCGTTGCGACGTTATCGATGAATGCGGAGATGATGCCTGAGAATAATGACATCAGGATCGTTACCCACATTACGTTCTTGGATATCCTTAAGAGTGATTCGGCGATCTTGTTCGGCATCTTGGATTCGATGAAATAATCGACGATGACCATTGTACCGAATATCATCATGAGAACGTTCCAGTCGATAGCGGGAAGGACTTTGCTGAAAGGCAGGATCTGCGCGACTATCATGATGGCGGCTGCTGTAAGTGCTACGAGCGCGCGGCGCTTGGGAAGCACGACCATCAGTATGTACATTATGAGAAAGATAATGATTGCTATGATCTTATGCATTAAGGACTCCTTGGTTTACGATTTGTTTTTGTTCTTGCTGCTGAAGACGAAGCGCTGCTGTACGGCATAGCTTAAAAGGAACAGGATCGTGTCCGTGACCGCCTTTACAAGTGTCTCGATACAGCCCGGGATTATGCGTACAAATAAGCTTACGATGCCGGCGCTCAAAGCCATCTGGATGACTGCAAGAAGCGCATACTTGACAAGAGACGTTGTCTTCGGAGCACGGCTCTTGAAAACGAATTTGTAATTGATGAGATAGTTATAGAATGCCGATATGACCCTCGCACCGACCGTTGCTATGGTGATGTAGAGCAAAGGGAACGAGTCCTTCAGAAGGAGCACGAGCAGGTGGAAGAGGATTATGTCGATCACAAAAGATGAGAGCGAAGCGAAGATGAACTTGATGAACTTCTTTCCCAGTATCTTATAGATCCTTAATGAATCCCTTATAGGCTTAAAGTGCGTCTGGTGGGATTCCTTGGAGTCGTAGATCGTCTGTATCGGAACTTCGGTAAGGCCGTATCTGCCGGCGCATTCAAGAAGCATCTGCATCTCATATTCGAATCTCTCGCCCTTGCAGCCGATCAGTTCCTTCATGAATCTGAAGGGAATGCCGCGAAGGCCTGACTGTGTGTCGCTGACCCTCATGCCTGCGACATATGAGAAAACGCTGATCGTTACTGTGTTGCCGAACCAGCTCTTCCAAGGGATGTCCTTTTTCTCGAACTTTCTGACACCCAATATCAGGTTGTCGGGATTGGCCTTAAGGGCATTGATTATATTGGTGATGCACTCCGGCGTGTGCTGGCCGTCAGAATCTGCGGTAACACAGCCCAATGCATCAGGCATATTCTCAGCGATGTAAGAGAAAGCGGTCTTGAGAGCGCGGCCTTTGCCCCTGTTGGGACGGTATGAGATGAATTTGCCGCCGCGCTTTGTGATCAGGGCTTCAGCCTTTTTGAAGATGGGGTCGTATTCTTCGGATGAACCGTCGTTGACGATTATTACCGGTCCCATATTTTTGTTTTCGAGATCTTCGAGCAAAGCAATAAGCCTGTCATCAGGCTCATAGGAAGGTATCACTATCGGGATAAGTGACTTATTTGTGCTCGCTTCTTCTCTCATAGTGACTATATTAACATAAACGCTCAGGCTGATTTTGGTTTATACAAGACCTTTAGCAGGACCGGTGCGAGTATGGAGCTGACCAGGATCATGAGGATTACCGCCGTAAAGTAGTCGGAGGTAATAAGTCCGGCGCTTAGGCCCTTCTGCGCGGTGATGAGCGCAACCTCGCCTCTCGTCATCATGCCGATGCCGATCTTGAGGGAATCGTTCCAGTTGAACCTGCAGAGTTTTGCGGATGTGCCGCAGCCGATGATCTTTGACATGAGTGCAACGAAAACGAATGCAACCGAGAAGAAGAGGAATGTGGGATTGAAGTTCTCGAAGGAGACCTTAAGTCCGATCCCTGCGAAGAAGATGGGCGCAAAGACCATGTAGGAGCTGACGTCGACCTTACGCTCAACATACTTGACGTCATGGAGGTTGCAGAGGACAACGCCTGCAACATAAGCGCCCGTGATATCTGCGATGCCGAAATATCTCTCAGCGACATAGGCCATGAACAGGCAGTAGCAGAGCGCTGCGATCGGAATTCTTCTTGTGTGTTCATATCTCGCGTCGAGCCACTTGAAAACCTTGTAGACAACGAAGCCGGAGATTATCGCTATTGCGAAGAACAGAATGGCCTTCAGCATTGTGGTTAATACTGAAGTGCCTGTTCCCTTGGCACTTAAGACGAATGTGAGGACGATGATTACGATGACATCGTCGATGATGGCGGCACTGACGACAGTCGTTCCGACCGTACTGCTGAGCTTGCCGAGCTCCTTAAGGGCAGCAACCGTGATGCTGACAGATGTTGCAGCCATGATCGTGCCGATAAAAAGACCCTTGATGAACTGCTCGGAACCGATGGGGCCGAAGCCGTAGAAACTCATGAAAAGGACAGCGCCCAGGATGAGCGGAACGAAGACGCCGGCGCAGGCAATGACCGTAGCCTTGAGGCCCGTCTGCTTAAGCTTCTTCATGTCTGTGGTAAGTCCGGCTTCGAACATGAGCATGATGACGCCGATCTCGGCCATCTTGTTAATGAAGTCAGACTGGTTGACGATACCGATAATGGCAGGACCGAGAATGAGTCCTGCAATGATCTCTCCGACTACCTCAGGGGCATGGAGCTTACGGGCTAAGATTCCGAAAGCCTTTGCAGCAAACAGGATCAAAGCAACATCTATAATAAAACGAAGACTTTCCACGTCAGCATCTCCAAAACAAAATAAAAAGGGCACTATGGCCCTGCCGATTTCCACCGCTACTAGTTATAACACGCAAAAAAATTAGCGATAGGCTGCATATTACACAAACTTATTATTTAAATAAGGTGTTCTAAGCGTAAAAATGATATTATAGGGTGTTGAATTATGACCTGACATGTCAGGCCGTGGTGGAGGCTTTTTGATGAAACAGCTTGAATATCCTTACGATTCCGACTTTATTCTGCGCAAGAAGAAGGCGATCAAGAGAGAGCTCCTTGCCAGGGAAGGAATACAGTATGTAGAGAAGAAGATCGCTATCCTGGGCGGATCGACCACCAGCGACATCAAGCAGATATTAGAACTCTTCCTGTTAAATTACGGCATCAAGCCCGAATTCTTTGAATCCGAATACAACAAATATTATGAAGACGCGGTCTTCGGCAACCCTGAGCTGGACGAATTTGCTCCGGATCTGGTTTTCGTGCACACGACAACAAGAAATATTGCAAAGTTCCCGTCTGTTACGGATTCTCCTGAGCAGATCGATGCCCTCATCGAAGAGACTATGGGCAGATTTGAGCAGATCTGGGGAGCTCTGGCTGAGCGCTATAAGTGCACGGTCATCCAGAACAACTTCGAGCAGCCTTATTTCAGGCTCTTAGGCAACAGTGACTTTACGAATATCCACGGAAGGCTCAACTTCATCAACAGGCTTAACGACAGATTCTGCGCTTATGCCCAGAGCCACAGGAATTTCTATATCAACGACATCAACTACATTTCCGCTGTCTACGGCATCAAGAAGTGGGCAGATCCGGGTGACTGGTACAGATATAAGTATGCTTTGAGCGTTTCCGCGATCCCTGATTTTGCATTCAATCTCGCGCACATCATCAAGGCAGTTTACGGCAGGAACAAGAAGGCTTTTGCCCTTGATATGGACAACACGCTCTGGGGCGGCATCGTAGGCGACGACGGTCCGGAGAACATCAAGGTAGGCCACGAGGACGCCGAATCCGAGCTCTTTACCGAGTTCCAGCAGTACATTAAGGCTCATAAGGACTTAGGCATCCTTCTTACAGTCGCTTCCAAGAACGACGAGGAGAATGCTTTGGCAGGCCTTGCAAGACCCGATTCGACCTTGAAGCAGGATGATTTCCTCATCATCAAGGCCAACTGGGACAACAAGGACATAAATATCGCAAATACCGCAAAAGAGATAAATATCGGCGCAGACAGCTTCGTCTTCGTCGACGATAACCCCGTCGAGAGAGCTCTGGTCGAGAACCAGATCCCCGGCATCTCAGTCCCTGAGGTCGGCGCGCCTGAGACTTATATCGACGTTCTTGATTCCAACGGGTTCTTCGAAGTCACCGGCATTTCCGAAGAGGATATCAAGCGCAGCGGAATGTACAAGGCGAACATGGAACGCGCAAAGGCTTCCGCACAGTTCACGGATTACGACGATTATTTAAGATCGCTCGAAATGACCGCTGAGATCAAGCCTTTCGCACCCGTATATATGGCACGTATCGCAGAGCTCACCAACAAGAGCAACCAGTTCAACCTTACGACAAAGCGCTGCAGCCAGGCAGATATCGAGAGGATCGCATCTGACCCCAAGTACATCACGCTCTACGGCAGGCTTGAGGACAAGTTCGGCGATAACGGAGTCGTTGCGGTCGCTTTCGGACACGAGGAAGACTTCGGAAAAGACAAGTTCTTCCACATCGACCTGTGGCTCATGAGCTGCAGAGTCTTAAAGCGCGGTATGGAATTTGCAATGATGGATGAGCTGATCGCTGAGGCAAAATCCAGAAATATTACCAAAATTAAAGGCTATTATTTGCCGACCGCGAAGAATAAAATGGTCAAGGATTTTTACGGGCTCCAGGGCTTCGAAAAGATAAGAGAGATGGAAGACGGCACTTCCGAGTGGCTGCTCGACCTCGACAAACCGCATAAGAGCGGCAACGTTGCGATAAAGGTCAACTGACTTTTGGCGCTACCTGCATCCGCATTTTAAGGAGATAAGGAAATGACAAGAGAAGAGATTTACGGAAAGCTTAATGAAGTATTCCAGGATGTTTTCGATGACGAGGACATCACTGTTAACGATTCCACGGTCGCAGCTGACGTTGACGGCTGGGATTCATTGGAGCACATCAACCTGATCGTTGCTGTCGAGAGGTGCTTCGGCATCAAGTTCACGATGGGCGAGACAACAGGCCTTAAGAATGTCGGTGAGATGGTCGACAGGATCATCGCCCACCTCGGCTAAGGTGCTCTGATGTCGCTGGTTTCCTCGTTATTTTTGGTCTTCGTTGCAGCAGTCCTGCTGCTGTACTATGTTCTGCCCAAGAGCTGCCGCTTTTGGGTGATCCTCGCGGCGAGCCTTGCATTCTCGGCATTCCTGGGATTCTACACGCTGCTGTTCGTCCTTATATCGGCTGTCCTCTGCTATATCGGAGGTCTTTTGGCCGGTCCTTCGAAGAGCAATGCCCTGCGTAATGCTGCAACTGTCATCACGGTCGTTATCAACATCGCGCTCCTTTGCGCAGTCAAATACTATAACGTGATCGGCCTCGCAGCAGAGAGATTAAACCTCATGTTCGGTGCCGTAAACGGTGCAAACAGCTTCTTCCTTTACGCAGTCCCTGTCGGAATGTCCTTCTACGTTCTCCAGACAACAGGCTACATCTTAGACTGCAGATGGGAGAAGATCGCGCCTGAGAAGAACTTCTTCAAGGTCTTATTGTTCTCCACATACTTCCCGCAGCTCATGTCGGGACCTATGAACACCTATGCTTCACTTTCCGCAGAGTTCGAAAAGGCTAAGGAGGTCAAGTTCGACTTCTCACGCATCTCCGACGGCGCAGTAAGAGTTGCATGGGGCTTTTTTAAGAAACTCGTTATCGCAGAGCGCGCCGCAATAGTTGTAAACAAGATCTATGCCGACCACCAGACCTTTACCGGCTGGTATGTTCCGCTCGGAGTGTTCTTTTTCGCGATCCAGCT
>JAEEGJ010016162.1_pt1 | contig 17218 bp, 16 predicted proteins | sample 8958761 | NCBI WGS metagenome assembly JAEEGJ01 (sample SAMN16246546, study PRJNA631951) | gut metagenome | biome: gut microbiome; feature: rumen; material: RS-attached | host: Bos | place: Iran: Karaj | collected 2018-10 | reverse complement strand
TCTTTTTTATAGCCAAGGAATACGTTTACTCGAACAGTAGCAGCGTTTTCGTCGCAGGTAGTTGTCTGAATAACACCAATTGACTTATACCAGTCGTAAAGCTCGCGCTGTCCCTGATATTCTTCTGCACTGACATTTGGATTGTAGGCATTTTTTGCACTGTTCTTGCTAACAATTTTTACTGTAACGAATACAACTACAATGATTACAATGATTGCTGCTATTGCAATAATTATCCATTTTAAGAGACCGGAAAAAAGATTACCCAAACCCTTCTTTTTAGCAGGAGCTGCTGCAGCACCGCCATCGTCAAGGTTCAAATCTTCATCATCTGCCATATTCCCCTCCAGCAAATTTAATAAATAGTACCATTAAAAATGTCCTTCGTCTAGAATTATTATATCTACACGTCTGTTATATGCACGACCTTCGGCCGTATCGTTTGAGAATTTAGGTCTTGTATCGGAATAACCCGCTACAGAAAACTTATTCTCATCTACTCCATAATCGGCAAGATAGTGCAAAACATTTACTGCTCTTGTTGCAGAAAGTTCCCAATTGCTTGGAAAAATTGAATCCGAGCTAACTGGTGTATTATCTGTATGACCTTCTATTCTATAGCGCTTATCTTTAACCTCTGTAGAACGGAAGAATTCTGAAAGACGCAGCAGGGTTTCGCGAGTTTCGTTTATATTAAGCTCTGCACTTCCCTCTTCAAAAAAGTTGTCGGAAAGAAGTGTAATTACAAGTCCGCGTTCGTCACTTGTAATGGTAATTTTATTTGATTTTACGTCCGGTGCAAAAAGACTAACTGCCTTTTTCTTTGCAAGACCAAGAGATTTACCTTTTTCCAGGGATGGAAGTGAGTTGATGTTGTTTCCAAGGTCCGAAAGCTGTCCTGCAGACAAAGAAAGACCGCCCGAGGTTGATTCTGTTTCCTGCATCTGCAGACTCTGGGTAATAGTAGCCAGCTGCGTAACGTCAACCTCCGAAGGGTTATACAACATTACGAAGAAGCAGAGCATAAGTGTAATCATGTCACCATAGGTACCTTGCCACGCGGTCGACGGTTTCTCTGGTTCCTTTGCTTTCTTTCCCATCTAACTTTCCTAATTAATCCTTAAGAACATCGGCTTCGATAGCCTTACGTGTTGCAGGATCAAGGTATGTAAGAAGCTTCTGTGCCATAATACGTGGGTTTTCACCAGCCTGAATAGCAAGAACTCCTTCAATAATCATTTCTTTTGTACGCATTTCCTGCTGGTTATGAGCAAGAAGCTTACTTGCGAACGGAGAAATGAGCCAGTTTGCCATCATAGAACCATACAGTGTAGTAATCAACGCAACGGCCATGTTAGGACCGAGGGAAGACTTATCTTCGAGGTTGTTCAACATACCAATAAGACCTACTACAGTACCCATCATACCAAAACCAGGAGCAAATCCGGCCCATACGTTAATAACGCCGATCCACTCCATATGACGGGCTTCTGTCTGGTTCATTTCGTTTTCCATGATTGCACGGATGATGTTTCCGTCGGTACCATCTACTACAAGGCGAAGACCGGTTTTCATAAACGGATCTTCAAGATCATCAAGACCGTCTTCCAAAGCAAGAATACCTTCGCGTCGTGCTTTTTCCGACAGCGCCTGCATGTTTACTACAATATTCTTTTCACCACAGTCAGGTACTTTGAATGCACGACCCATAATCTTAAAAAGACCAAGCGCCTTCTTAAGAGGTGACGCAATAAACATTGCAAAGTAAGAACCACCAATGGTCATGGCAGCAGATGGAGGGTCAATGATTCCTCCAAGTGTACCACCGGATGTCATTACAGACATGACGATCATGGCTGCACCACCAACAATACCAATTATTGTAGCTATATCCATTTACAAGACCTCTTGCTTATCGATGCCTATTTGTTTGCGATATTCAATGATTTTCTGGATTATTTCTTGAGGTGAATTGCGAACAATGATTTTACGTCCCGACAACATAGTTAATGTTAAATCAGGATTCTCTTCCATTGCCTCGATCATATGCGGATTCACCCAATAAATTTTCCCATCTAACCGCAATACATCAATCATTTTTAATTTTCCATTTATGACACAAAAATGTCAACAATATCTTTAAATATATTTAAAGATATTAACATTATAAACGATTTTTTTTTTATTTCAAGAAAAATATACAATATTTATGCATTTTTTTTTATATCTTTTCATGTGGAAAACAAAGCTGCTCCCGCTAAGCTCCGCAGTTTTGTTTTCAAATTGATTTAAAAAAATAAATATCTTGTTATATAACACTTTAAATATACATTTTTTTTATTTTGTTATTATAATTAAAATATATTTAACAGGAGGCACGGGATGGAAGAAAAGAAGCCGTATGTTTTTGTTATTGAAGATGAAGAGTCTATTTCTAAGCTTGTATGTATGTATCTTGCAAAAAGCGACATTACTGCTGAACCTTTTTACAATGCCGAAGATGCCTTAAAAAAATTAGATACCGGTGTAAAACCAGATTTACTTATTCTTGATTTGAACCTTCCGGGAATGAGCGGTTTTGATTTTCTGAAGAAGTTCCGCGAAATGTTTAAGGCTACAATTCCTGTAATGATTGTTTCTGCCCGCGATGCAGATGAAGATATTATAAGCGGCCTTGAATATGGGGCTGATGAATTTGTTACAAAGCCCTTCTCTCCTGGTGTACTTGTAGCCAGAGTTCAGGCTCATTTAAGACGAAAAAATCTTTCTACTTCAAGCAGCGAAGAATCTGTTAATTTTGGTGAATATACATTGCTTTTGAACAGCTGCGTTCTTAAAAAAGGTGCAGAAAAAATTCCACTTTCGACAAAGGAATATAAAGTACTTGAATATCTTATAAAAAATGCAGGAACAGTATTATCTCCGGAAACAATCTTTAATGATGTATGGAAAGTTCAGTACGGTGACATTACTGCTGTTGCAGTTTATATCCAGCGCCTTAGAAAAAAGATTGAAGAAGATCCTCAGAATGCTAAATATATTAAAACTGAGTTTGGGAAAGGCTATATCTTCGATAAAAATCTGATTATAATGTAATTATGAAGTTAAAGAACCAGCTGAACCTGCTTGCAACATTAATTACCGCAATCCCGCTCGCATGCATAGTTTTTGTATGTATTAATTATTATCTTCGTACACAAAAAAACATGCTTTTAACAGGTTATGAGCAGGTTACAAAGCTTGATTCTTCTAACATGACAGATCAGGATTATAAAATATTCAAAAGAAACGTTCAGCTTTTGCCAAAAACTGTAGAAACTGCACTTATAGATAACTTTACAGGCCTTGTAATCACTTCTTCAATCAAGGAATTGCCTACAAATTCTCTTGTTTCTCAATGGGAACTTTACATGATTATGGGTTCTAATTCAGACAAGTATTTCTATCAGTTTACTACGCTTAGAACCGCTACGCTCGATTCAATTATGATTACAAGAGTTCCGCGTAAAAAAGGAGCTCCTTCAAGAAATCAAATCCTTATAAATACCCTTTATATTCTTCTTTCAATCATAGTAACTGTCTGCATAATCATTATTGTACGGCTTTCTATTACAATAAATAAATCTATTAATGAAATTGATAATAAAACAAAAGCCATTGCCAGTGGTGATTTATCAAAAACAATTGAATTTAACAAGAAAAAATCAAACGAAATAACTTCAATTTCTGAAAGTCTTGAAAAAATGCGCGCCTCTCTTGCCGAAGCGCAGAATCAGAAAGCTAAATTCATCATGGGTATAAGTCATGATTTAAGAACACCTGTTGCAGTTATAAAAGGTTATACAGAAGCTATTTCTGATGGTGTAATTACAGGGCCGGAAGATATTAACAATGCAATGACCCTTATTACAGAAAAATCGAACCAGCTTGAAGACATGATTGACACCCTTATAAGCTTTACAAAAATGAATTCTGTAGAAATAAGGGAATCTATGAAAACCCAGTCAATCACAGATTTTATTGAGGAAATTATTAACGAAGAAAAGACTACTGGCGGTGTATTTAAGCGAAATATCATTACAGAAATTGATTTTGAAAAAGAAGTTCTTGTTCCTTTTGATAAAATGCTTACAAGACGTGTCTTTGAAAACCTGTTTAATAATGCTTTGCGCTACACAAATGACGGAGACACAATTACACTTAAATCATTTATTGAAAATAACAGCGTAATTTACCAGATAAAAGATACCGGAATTGGAATTGAAGAAAAAGATTTAAAAAACATATTCAACATGTTCTACCGCGGTACAAATTCAAGGCGCGAAGAAGGAATGGGTATTGGTCTTAGCGTAGTTCAGAATATTATTGAAACGCACGGCTGGAACATAAGTGTTGAATCAAAGAAAAATGAAGGCACAACCTTTACAATAACTATTCCGTATTAATTATTTCATAGATTTCTTCAAGAAATTTATTCAAAAACAAAAGCTTATTACTGTCCAGGTAGTAAAATCCATCAGCAGATTCTGTACATTCTGTTTGAAGCTTATTCAGTATTTTTTCAGGCATTTTTTTATTGAAAATCGCTTCATATTCTTTAAAGGAAACTCCCCTTACAGTGCGTAAACCCATCATAAAATACTCAAATTCTGAATCTTTTAGGGTGATTTTTTCTACGTTTTGCGGGGCATTTTCTACAGTTTTTAAGCCACCATGCCAGAAATCCATATATTCTTTTATGTTTTTTGTGTTTGTATATCTAAAATCAGTTTCCAAAGGCTGCCTGTAAAATGTACCTGCTGCTCCTGAACCACAGCCAATATAGTCTTTATGAGTCCAGTAGGTCATATTGTGAAGGCATTCATAGCCTTTAAGACAAAAGTTAGAAACTTCATATTGTTCATAGCCTTTTGAAATAAGAAAATCGCGGCCTTTTAGCCATAATTCATCTGAAAAATCATAATCATAACTTGAGCTGCCTGAAATAATTGCCTTACCTAAAGGAGTTTCTTCTTCCACGCAAAGGGAATAAAAAGAAATATGAGAGATTTTTCGTTCAGTCAGAAAATTCAGCCCATGAATGAGGCTTTCTTCAGTTTCACCGGGGAGTCCGCAGATAAGATCTACAGAAAGTTTTTTATGCCAGAACTGGTCAAAAAGCTTAAAACATTCATAATTCTGGCTTGAATTTGACCTTCGGTGTACACTTTTTAAGACATCTTCAGAAAACGACTGAATGCCGCAGGATATTCTGTTTACCCCGGCAGCTTCCAAAGCCAGAAGCAATTCTTTGGAAACATCATCAGGATTTACCTCAAAAGTAAATTCGTAATCAAAGGTAAATCCGCATTCTTTAAGGATATCAGTTATTTTATTTAATTCTTCTGCACTCAAAAGGCTTGGAGTTCCGCCACCTATGTAAACAGTTTTTAAAAGGAAGTTTTCATATTGCTTTAATCGGGACTTTATTTCGTTGCAAAGGGAATCTATATAGTCTGATGAAACTGCGTTGTTTTTTGATCCAACAGGAATACTGAAAAAATCACAATAATCGCACTTTGAAACGCAAAAGGGAATATGAATATATAAAGAAATTTCTTTACAAGACATCAATATAGCTTTATTGATTTAACCGGGAAATATCGCAGTAAGATGCGGCCGTTCATATCCTGCTTAGAAACTGTACCCCACAATCTTGAATCTGAAGCAGAAATACGATTATCTCCCAAAACATAATATTCATCAGGACCAAGAGTAATTGTATCAAAAGAGCCTTTTACTCCTACTGTACCGTTCCATTCTACAGGTGGTGTAATAAATGTAAGGTTATATGGAGTTGCAGTAAGCTCAAATTCTGTAAGAAAATGTTTTTCGCCGGCAGGTTTTATATAAAGAACATAATCTTTCATATATATTTCATCACCGGGAAGCCCTACTACCCTGCGCAGCTGATTATTTGTGTCTGGATAATTTTTATCTACATAAGAATCATATTGCTGGGCTGTAAAAAATGAACTTATATTGTGCCAGATTTTTTCATAGAATTTATGGTCATGATTGATTCGTCTTTTTAGGAGAACAACATCACCGCGGCGTGGAGTTGGATATATTTTTGTAACAAAAGAAATTGTATTTTCCTGAAAATCCGGCTGCATTGAAATTGAAGACTGTTTTACAGGAAAAAGTATGAATGCAAATATAATATTGATGATTACATAGATAAGGATAAGATTGAAGATTGTAAGAAAGACTTTACGCTTGTTTTGTTTTTTCAGCTCGTATGAATATTCAAATAACTGCCTGTTCATATAAAACACCCACTTATTTATAAAATATCATATGTTTTATTATCATTCAAGACTTATTAAACATTCGTTTAATATTGGATCAAATACACGGCTGTTCCCTCTCGTGGAAAAAGCCTACGGTCACAGCCTTTTACGGAATCAGTGTCAACTAAATCTATTGCTCTAATAAAAATGATGTTTTATAATATTAATCTATGCCGGACGGACGAAAAGTGATTTCTGAAAACAGGAAGGCACGGTTTGATTATTTTGTAGAAGACTCTTATGAATGCGGAATTCAGCTTGAAGGAACGGAAGTAAAATCTGTAAAAAATGGAAGTATTTCGTTTCCGGATGGATTTGCGGAAGTTGTAAACGGCGAAGTATTCCTTAAGAACTTTCATATTGCAGAGTATTCATTTTCTTCTATTTTTAATCATAATCCGGACAGGCCAAAGAAGCTTCTTTTGCATAAAGAAGAAATAAAAAGAATTTCAAGAAAAGTTGATGAAAAAGGTTACACTCTCATACCTTTAGATGTTTATTTAAAGGATGGACGCGTTAAAGTTACTCTGGGAATCTGTAAGGGTAAAAAGCAGTACGATAAACGGGAAACTATTAAAAATCGCGACATCAACCGAGAAATTCAGAGGGAGATTTCTTCTAAACTCAGAGGATGAGCAGAGAGCGATAAATGATAAATAAAAGAAATGTTTTACGACATGCTTTTAATTTCTCACTTAAGAAAATCACAGTTTTTGTATTTGCTGCATTTTTATTTATTCCCTGCTTTGCCCAAAAGTATTCAATCGATTATTTTGGAATAGTTGCAACTGGTGTAGACGACAACATGTCTAAAATGACAAGCGATCTTTATTACACTCAGCTTTGCGAAATTAATTCCTATACAGTACAGGATAAACGAAACGGCATAAGAATGAGCAGTTCACCTTCTACAGATGAATTCGAAGACGGCAAAATATCCTTATACGCAGTTATAACCAAAAAAGACAACTCTTCTAAATGGATTTCTACAATTACAATTTACGACAGCTCAAGAAAAGCAACTTTATCAGAAGCTAAAGAATACGATTCCTTTTATAAAATCCTTATGGAACCAAAATCTACGCTTCAGGAAACAATAAGCTCCCTTCTTTCCGGAAACGGCACTGCTGTAGCTTCAAGTTCAGGCGGTTCTAAAGGTGGCGCTACAATTCAGTCAACGGAATTCCTTTCTGGAACATGGGGCGGCGAAGATACAATAGACAAAATTGTAATTATGCGCGGAGGAAGAGGCTTTGTAATCTTCAAAAACGGCTCTTCCATGAATATTACTGTAGAAATTAAGACTTCAGGAGCTTCTCAAAGCATTATAATAACTCAAAACGGCAAAGCAAATGCTTCATTCTTCCCTGAACTTCCACGAGAAGTTGCTTTAAAAGAAGCAATCAATGCAGAACCAATTAAATGGGTTTTTAATCTTGATGATAATGATACTTTGACTGGAACAAAATCTACACTTATTTACAGCAATGGCGCTGCTTCTAATGGTACATTAAATGTTACCTGGAAAAGAAAATCTTAATTAAATCTGTGGAACATTATAAACAGGAATACCTGCTACAAATTCTTTTTTATTTCTTGTAAATGAAAGTGTGCCTTTTTTGAAATCAAAAATCAGCATAAGAATAAGAACAAGCATTGCAGCGCATAATCCGCACATTTTGCAAAGCTTTTCCGAAATATATTCCGGTTCAACGTGTCTTATTAAAGTTCCTGTATCATAAAGTGCATTCTGGTATGGTTTAAGTCCTGTTATTTTTACAAGCTGTTCTCCATCCTGAACATAGTCCATTTTACGTGCATAAGCGGCAATTACAGCTTTATCATTCTTTAATGCCGAAAGTTCAAGGGTAAGTTCTGTATTAATACTCTGGATTTCTGCCTTCTGCTTGCTTACAATTCTCTTCTGTTCTTCCATTTGTGAATAGCATTTAAGGCTGTTCTGACCAAAACAAAGAGACATGACTACATAAACTAATGTTCCAACGAATACGACTGTTAAATACTTAGCACGTTTCATAATATATTTTAATTATCGGACGATTATTTTAGTTTTCTGAATTAAAAATGTGTGATATAATAAAAAATAATAGTGGGAAAAAATCTATTCTTATTGTATAATTATACCGATAATATAGATAGTTAACTTTATTATTGAGAGGAAATAAATGAGCGATACTACAGAGAACACAAACGAACTTGACAGTTACGGAGTTTGGGTAAAAAACAATAACCAGGAAGGGGCAGACGACGAACTCAATTTTGCAGATTCTCTAGACCTGCCAGATTTTGAAGAAAGCGATTCAATTGAAGACAGTGATTTTTCTGATATGTTTAAGGAAGATGATACAATCAATCTTGATTCATCTGCAGATGACACTACCCTTACCGATGACGAATTGATGAACATTACTTCTGGTGATGGTATTCAGATAGAAGAAACTTCGGCAGACGAAGATGCAGGCGTAGATGATATTTCCTTTGATTCTCTTGAAGAAAACTCTGTAAGTGATGCTGACCTCTCAAGCTTTGATGATGTTTCAATTGAAGAACCATCTGACTCTACAGAAGAAGATATTTCCCTTGATGATTTTGCATTCGAAGAAGATGCTCCAGCCGCTGATACTGCAGATGCAGTTGAAGAACCTGCTGCAGAAGAAGCTCCTGCTGAAGATTCAGCTGTAGAAGAAATGAATATTGAAGATTTTGGTGTTGAAAGCACAGAAAGCTCAGATGACTCTGAAGAAGAAATCTCGCTTGATGACTTTATGGATTCAGGATTCTCTGATGAATCTGTAGCTTCCGGAAACAACGGATTTGCAGCTGATGCAGTTCCTTCTTCAGACAGTGAAGAAGTTTCGCTTGATGACTTTGTTGACATGAGCGAATTCGGAGTTTCTGAAGACGCACCTAAAAAAGAAGAAACTATTGCAGACGAAAAACCTCTTGATATGGATATAAGTTTTGATTCATCTGCAGACTCTATAATGACAGAAGAAAATGACAGCAACTATGTTGCAGCCGACGACGATGAAATTCAGGAAGAAGACTTTACAACTACGACAGAAGTAGAAACAGAAGAACCTGTAGTTTCAAGCTCTGGTAACGACATTGAATCTGAAGAAGTAGATCTTTCTGACTTTGGTATTGATGCTAATGCAGAAGAAACTCCAGTTACTCAGGACGTTGAAGGTGCTAAGAGCAAAGATGCTGTTGTTGATTATGACCTTTCTGTAGGAGACGGCAACATGAATGCTGCTCCTGTTGTAAATGAAATTAAATCTACAACTCCTGTTGAAGATATTGCAGAAATTGAAGAGCTTTCAGATGAACAGTCTGCAGACTCTACTCCTGTTGACAATTCCCTTCTCCAGCAGATTGTTGCAGACCTTTCTAATCTTAAAGATGAAATTAATACACTCAAGAATAATCTTGAAGAAATGAAGTCAGCTCCGGCTTCTGAATCTCAGGGATTTATTTCTGAAGAAATTGCAGTTGATGATGCTGTAATTGAAGATGACAGTTCAAAAGAAGATACAGGCTTCTTCTCTGGCGATGACGGAGATGATACAATTGCCCTTTCTACTGATGAACTTTCTAATATCTTGAATACTGCAGACTTCAGCGAAGACACAGCTGTAGAAGAAGCTCCTGCTGAAGAGCCTGTTGTTGAAGAAGAAACTCCAGACTTCGAGGAAACTTCTGTTGAAGTTGGTGAAGAGATTTCTGAAGAATCTTTGGGAGCAATCAGTGACTCACCTTCTGACATTTCATTTGATTTTGAAGAAGAAAATCTTTCTGAACCAAACATTGACGAAATAGAAATTGATGAAGAAGCACTTGAAGATGATCTTCCAGATGAAATTGAAATTTCTAAAGATGATGACATTCTTGTTGAATCTTCTTCTTCTGACTTTATGGATTCTGTTCAGGACACAACAGAAGAACATGAAACAGATGAAACTTTAGACATTGCAGAAGAACCTGTTCAGGATGAAGCCTTTTCTACTGTAGATAATCTTTTTGATGAAGGAAGCGAACCTGCAGAAGAAACAGCTGTTGAAGAACCTGCAATTGAAGAAGAAACAGTTGTAGAAGAAGAACCTGTTGTAGTGGAAGAACCGGTTGTAGAGGAAGAGCCTGTTGCAGAAGAACCGGTAGTAGTTGAAGAAGAACCTTTAATTGAAGATGAAACCTTCGTTGAAGAACCAAATGCTTTCATTGATAACGACTTTGTTTCACACGAAGATGACAACAACGACCTTACAGACAGTAACATTGATTATCTTACAACAGAAGAAAATAAAGCAGATGAAACAGCAGATGATGAAAATGCTGAACTTAAGAAAGATATTAAATCTGTTCTTTTGTACATGGATCAGCTGCTTGAAAATCTTCCTGAAGATAAAATTGTTGAGTTCGCAAAATCAGACGAATTCACAACATATAAAAAATTATTCTCGGAACTGGGATTATCTTAATGGGACTTTTACAGAAATTATCCGACAGTGCTCTTAGTGTTGAAACCACAGAAAAAAAAGAGCCTGTCCAGGATAAACCTGTAGTAATCAAAAAATCCAATTCTGTTGGTTTATTAAAAAAATCACTTCTTACAGGTGATAACCGCAGATTGGATTTTTTTGAATTCACAGGCAAATACAATTTAGAAATGGCTGCATTACTCAAAAGTGAAAATGAAACTTTAAAAATAACAAACTGCATCGGTCTTGACGGTGAATCTATTTGTCTTTCTGTTTCAACTGCCGATTTTTGGAATGGTATAATTACCGAACCAGAAAAGCTTTATACCTTTAATAACTCGCAAGAGATTCTTCCCTTCTTACAGTTTTTCTCTGACAAGTTAAAGAGCAGCATTAAATCTTTGCAGATTGTAAGAACAAAAGAAAACTCTGTTTTAATAATCTGCAACAAAACTATTGAACAGACTGCCGGCTTTATTGCAGATGTAAATGCAATTCAGAACACAGAAACTTCCTTTAATTCAAAAGATGATTTCTTTGATGCTTCCCAATATAATAAAGAATTCCTTATTGATTTTTCCGAAGCACTTGAATCGTTTATTGTTTCTAATTCAAAAAATGAAGTTCAATTTACAAAGGTTATTGTTCAACTGCTTTTCCATAATCTTTGCATAAACTTTCCAGCACCGGAAAAACTCATTTATTCAGAAAACGGAAAGTTCACATTTTATCTTAAAGAAGATATTCCGCTTGAGTTACTGAACAATCATTTACGAATTGAATGCTCATCTATTCTTGGAAATCATTCTGAATTAATTTCTATATCTGAATCTTTTAATAATTTTGAGGCGGCACAATAAATTGCAGTTAGATTTTTTGGAATCAAAAGACGGTTCAAAAACTTTTTCTGCAGATGGCCTTTTTTACCATTCCTCTTATTCACCTTTAAAAGAAGCCAGACGATTTATTGAAACTTATGATTTTGTAAATAATCCTAAAATCGTTTTTTTAATTGAACCGGGCTTTAATTATTTTTCTGACTGTATTAAAGAGCGATTCAAAGATTGCAAAGTTGCCTGTATAAGATTTTTTGACCATCACTTTGATGATGAAAATACGTGGGATTATGTTTTACGTTATGACGGTGCGCAAAAGCTTTCGCAGATTTTATTAAATACTTTTGGAGAAGAAACTCTTTTATGTTCTGCCCTTCTAGTATGGAAGCCTGCAGAAACTCTTTTTAAGGAAAATCTTGACAGCTTTATAAATGAATATAAAGAAGCACTGCAGGCATCAAAAACATTACTTGTTACAAGACAATTCTTTGAACAAAAGTGGCTCATTAATTCCTGCAATTTTATAAAGTATACCAAACGACTGATTAAGCCTTTTGATAAAACTACACTACCCGTTGTTGTTTGTGCTTCAGGTCCTTCTCTACTTTCTGCGGTAAAAACAATTAAACAGTTTGAACAAAAGCTTTTTATAATCTGTCTTTCTTCTGCTTTGAGTGTTTTAATAAAAAATGAAATTACTCCGGATCTTGTGCTTTCTACAGATGGTGGATTTTGGGCAGGAGAGCATCTTAAGTATCTTAAGAATAATCCTGGTATTCCGCTGGCTGCATCGTGTGAAGCATTTGTTCCAAAAAAAATATTAAAGGAAAATCCTGTTTGTGCTTTAAAGTATAATGATTCAAGTTCTTTTATAAGCTCTATGATTCTTGAAAAGGCCGATATTAAATCTTTTGAAGCATTAAGAAATCCTACAGTTAGTGGTACCGGTTTATTTTTTGCAAAAAGCATTACATCAAATAAAGTTTTCTTTTGCGGTCTTGATCTTGCGCAGTCACAAGGCTTTGGACATTCACAACCAAATGAACTTGAAAAAAATAATGAATTAAAAGATTCAAGGATTTCTACAAAAGAAACCAGATTAAGCCGTTCAAGATATAATGCTTCTTCACTTCAGATTTACAGAGACTGGTTTTGTTCACTTGATTGTAATGATGTTCAGAATGTTTTAAGAGTGATTGAGAAACACAGCCAGGACGCTTTAGGAAATATAAAAGACATTGCTCCTGAAGAATTTTATAATGAATTAACTGGCACTGGGGAAACAAAAAAAGTCTCTGACTACCACGAACAAGCAGTAAACGAAACAACACTTTCTGATTCTTTTAAGTTTATAATTGAACAGCTTAAAACAGATAAATGGATGAATCAGATTTTCCCGGCAGATTTTCTTTCGATTCAAAATGCACCGGAAACAGAAAAACCTGCATTGCAAAATAGACTGAATAAGAAAGTTGAAAAGCTTACAGCAAGAATAAGGAAAATTGCAGATGAATGAAAAATCAATTTATTCTGAAATTATCCTCTCTAAAACAGGCGTACAAATTCCAGTATTACAGAATGGTAAAACTGTAGATTCAAGATATGACCCTGAGCGCGACAGCTTAAGACTTTTAGAACAAATCCCGGCAGACACAAACTTTTTAATTGTCATTGGAATAGCAAGCGGTATTTTTATTCAAACAATTCTGGAAAACAAAAAAAATATATTTATACTTGCAGTAGAAAAAAGTGAAGCAGACCTTGAGTTTTTGAAGCAACTGCCAGCTGTAAAAAAACTTGCAGATGAAAAACGAGTTAGCCTATGCTCACTGGAAGAACTTGAAAACAAAATAATTGAATTATATGTTCCGGCATTCTATGGAAATCTTGAAGTTATTGAACAACGCGGCTGGACCTTAGAAAACAAAGACTGTCTTGAAAGTATAAGCAAAAGCATTAATAAAGCTGTTGGAATTGTTTCTGCAGATTTTTCTGTTCAAAGTCATTTTGGAAAATTGTGGCATCATAATATAATCAGCAATATTAAAAATCTTGAGTCGTCAAATACTAAAGAATCTGATTTTGAATTTCCTTTAGATAAAACTGCCGTAATTGTTGCAGCCGGACCAACCCTTGATACAACTATAAAAACAATTCTTACAGCTCGTGAACAGTTTTATGTTATTGCCACAGACACTGCCCTATCGATTCTTCTTTCATATAAAATATTTCCGGATGTTGTTGTTTCAATCGACGGACAGAATGTTTCAAACGTTCATTTTATTCATAATGAAAAATCAAGCTTTTCTAACACCCTGTTTTTATTCGATTTATTAGCAAACAGTTCTGCAGTAAATCAGGTTATAGCAAACAACGGAAAGCTCTATTTCTTTACAAGCGGCCACCCTTTGTGCGAATACTTAAACACTCATTATTCCTTAGGTTTACCAAAACTTTTTTCTGGAGCCGGAACAGTTACAATTACAGCAGTTGATTTTGCAATAAAAGCAGGCTTTGAATCTATAATAACAGCCGGTGCAGACTTTGCTTATTCAAACGGAAAACCTTATGCAAAAGGAACTTATTTAGACAGGCTTTATAACCAGAAATCAAATAGAATGGAAAACATACATAAACAGTTTTCATCTTTAGAATTCCGAACAGAACTTCTTCCAAAAGACAAAGGCTTTACAACACAAATTCTTGAAGCATACAGAATGTCGTTCGAAAGCTATTTACAGAATAATGCTTTGTCATATAGTAAAGAAAATAATTTATATAAAATCAAATGTAATTCAGACAAAAATAAAATCAGTTTTACAACAAATCAAAATAAACCAGACGGAAGTTTTATTATAAATGATTTATTAAAAACCTATTCTTCAAAAGACAGTAATGCAATTTTCGATTCAATCTTTGACCTTAAAGAAAGTGATATTTCGCTTTTACCGTTAATATCCTGGTTAAGAAATCACGATAATAAAGAGAGAAAGAATTTTAGTTTTTATTATAAAGAGGCTTTATCAATCTGCCAAAATCCGGGAGGAAATTTATAAATGAAAAAATCTATTACAATTATTTATTCGGTGCTTGCTTCACTTGTACTTATTTTTGCAATTGCTTTTTTTGCAGTGAATATTTATAACGAAAAAGCACATGGAGAATTAAGAACAGAAGTTCGTTTTGAAAAAGTCGCTTCTGGAGTAAAAGATGCCCTTGGAAAAAGCAACATTACTGCTTCTGAAAAAAACCGCCAGATAGAAAATACAATCGGCGATACAAAAGATTTTGCTTATATTAAAATTATGGCAGACAATAAAGTAATTTATCTTTTCCCTCAGGACTTTGAATCTGAATCTAATATTAATTCAAGATTAATAATTTCTAAAGACAGAAACTTTAATGCAAATGGTTCCAGAGTAAATATTTCGTGTGGACTTTACAGCCTTAGACCAGGAACTATTTTTGAATATGCTAAAATCTCTTTCTTTATTATTTTAATTATTACACTTCTTACAATCATTCTTATTATTTACAATAATCACTTTGATAAAAGTTCCGCTAAGAAAACTTATAAGAGCAAAAATCCTAAGAAGGAATTTATTTATAAGATAACTGAAGAAGACGAAGGTTTTGACGAAGATGACGAGCCGGAAAAAGATGATGATTCAGAAGAAGAATATGTAAGCACAAGCGATGAAATTATTGAAGAGGAACCGGTAGAAACTAAAAAAGAAGAACTTCCTGTTCATGATTTTGAACCAGTTGAAATTCAAAAAGAAGCAAAGCCTGTTTCTGAAAATGGTCTTTTCTCTGCCGACACAGGTCTTGGCTGGGAATCTTATCTTATGACAAGACTTAATAATGAATTGAACCGTGCAACAGCCAGCGAACTTGATCTTGCATTATTCGTTATTAAGATTGACGGTATTGGAAGAAAGAATCCTGTTATGAAAAAAATCTGTGAATACCTTACAGTTGAATTCCAGTTTAAGGATTTACTTTTTGAATACAAAGATGATTCTATCTGTGGAATTAAAATAAGCATGGATATTGATAATGCTGTTTCATTTGCAGAAAAGCTTGTTGCAGAAATTAAAAATATTGCAGAAGAAGAAAATCCTACAGTACTTACAGGTGTTACAACCCGCGGAATAAGAATGGTTTCTGGTGAACGACTTTTGAAAGAAGCAGATGAAGCCGTAAAGCATGCTGCAGAAGATACAGCAAATCCGGTTGTTGGCTTTAGAGCTGACGCAGTAAAATACAGAAAATTTCTTGAAAAGAATTAATCTGTAGTTACATTTTCAAATTGCTTTCCAAGTTCCTCGAGGCGTTTGCTTTCGGGGAACTTTTCTTTTAACAAGGTGTATTGTTCTAAAGCTTCATCTTTTTTTTCTGCAGCTATAAGCACACAAATATAATTTTCCAAAAGCTCTGACTGATCCGGAGCTTTTTGTATTAAAGCGGAATATGCTTCAATTGATTTTTCTGTATTTCCGCTCATTGCGTAAATATAGGCAATTGATGATTGAATTGAAATGTTTTCTGAATCACGGTTCAACAAAGTTTCATAGGCGTCTAAAGCATCATCCCATTTGGCTTCGTAAACATAACATTTAGCAAGCTTGTAATAAGCATTCCAGTAAATTTCCTGATTATCCATTGCAGCTTTATAATATGTTTCTGCCTTATCATATTTTTTTAATTCAAAATAATTATCTGCAATATTTAAATATTCAATGTAAATGTTAGAAACAACAGAATCGTTTTTTCCCGGAATTGGAACTGCTAACTTTGTTGAGGTACAGGAAATGTAAGGGAATGCTAACAGCAGAAGGACTGCTGCCAGACCTACCCTTTTATCCCAAAACAATCTTTTCAATTTCATAAAGCTGAGACTTATATAAGCCAGAAATATTGTGGCCGTAATCTGCAATAAGCTGAATCATGTTGCGTGGTGCATCTTTTGTATCACAGCCATTCAAACGGTCTCCTGCATCTCCAAGACCAGGCATAATGTATGCCTTTTCGTTCATAACAGGATCCATCCAAAGTGTATAGCAGGTACAATTTTCCAAAGCGCGTGTAACACGAATACTTCCTTTTAGTGTAGAAATTGTATTAAAGAAAGCAATTGACTTTGGTTTTACACCCTGGCTCAAAAGATATTTTACAACAGTTACAAGTGAACCACCAGTTGCATTCATAGGGTCTGCAAAAATCCAGTCTTTACCGTCGAGCTGTTCAAGGTTAAAGAATGATTTATTAAGATCCATTATGTATTCCATGTCTGCTTCGTTTTTTGTGTCGTTGCGGCTGATTTTGAACAAAGCAAATGGAGTCTTGTAGCCGTGGCTTGAATATTCCTGGATTTCTTTTGACATAATCATACTTGGAAGAAGAGCACCGCGAAGCATTACGCATATTGCACTGTTTTCGATTTTATGATCAATGTCAGGGATTTTATGAACTGCATAGTTTTGAACAGGGAAAGTTACAGGAGTCTTTACAATCATGTGGCCTTTCTTATCACTGTGCTGGTCTGTAT
>JAEEGJ010016153.1_pt1 | contig 17225 bp, 11 predicted proteins | sample 8958761 | NCBI WGS metagenome assembly JAEEGJ01 (sample SAMN16246546, study PRJNA631951) | gut metagenome | biome: gut microbiome; feature: rumen; material: RS-attached | host: Bos | place: Iran: Karaj | collected 2018-10 | reverse complement strand
CTCGATGATGTCCGAGCTCGGCCGCGAGACCGTCAGCGCCTATGCGGCTGCGAAGGGCGGCCTGAAAATGCTGACCCGCAACATCTGCTCCGAGTACGGCGAATACAACATCCAGTGCAACGGCATCGGCCCCGGCTACATCGCCACGCCGCAGACCGCTCCCCTGCGCGAGCGCCAGCCGGACGGCAGCCGCCATCCTTTCGACAGCTTCATCTGCGCCAAGACCCCCGCGGGCCGCTGGCTGGATCCTTCCGAGCTGGGCGGACCGGCGGTCTTCCTCGCCTCGCACGCTTCCGACGCCGTCAACGGCCACATCCTTTATGTCGACGGCGGCATCCTCGCCTATATCGGCAAGCAACCCAAATAAACTTATCCACCGATGAAACCGAACTGCCAAGTCCGACAGGCGTCGAGCAACGTGGACGCCAAGCACTACGACACGGAGCGCATCCGTAAGGAATACCTCATCCAGAACCTGATGGTCCCGGACCAGATCAACCTGGTCTATTCGATGTTCGACCGCATCATCGCCGGCGGCGCCGTGCCCGTCAAGAAAGCCTTGCGGCTGGACGCCCCCGAGATCCTGCGGGCCGACTATTTCACCCAGCGCAGGGAGCTGGGCGTGATCAACGTCGGCGGCACCGGCATCGTGCAGGTGGGCAAGGAGAGCTTCACCATTCCCTTCAAGGAGGCCATCTACATCGGCCGCGGCGACCGGCACGTCACGTTCAAGAGCGTGGACCCGGAGCACCCGGCGCACTTCTATTTCTGCTCGGCGACCGCGCACCGCGAGACCGGCATCAAGCAGGTGAGCAAGAAGGACGCCGTCGTGATGCATCTCGGCAGCCTGGAGGAAAGCAACGAGCGCACGATCAACCGCCTGCTGGTCAAGGAGGTGGTCCCCTGCTGCCAGCTGCAGATGGGCATGACCGAGCTCGCGCCGGGCAGCACCTGGAACACGATGCCCGCCCACACGCACGACCGGCGGATGGAGGTCTATTTCTATTTCGAAGTCCCCGAGGATGCGGCGGTCTGCCACTTCATGGGCGAGCCCCAGGAGACCCGGCATATCTGGATGCACAACGAAGAAGCCGTCATCAGCCCCCAGTGGAGCATCCACAGCGCCTGCGCGACCCGCAACTACACCTTCATCTGGGCGATGTGCGGGGAGAACGACGACTACAACGACATGGACTGGTGTGCCACCAAAGACCTGAAATAGCCTTATGAAACGTATCGTGTTGCTTTGCGCGCTGGTCGCCCTGGTTGCAGGCTGCGCACCCAAGGAGCAGAAAGTCATGGCCCGCTTCGTACCGGAAAGGGCCGACGATTTCGTATTCGAGAACAACCTGATCGCCGGCCGCATCTACGGCCAGGCGCTCGAAGGCAATCCCACTTCCCCGGGTGTCGACATCTGGGTCAAGCTGCCGGGCAAACTGGTCGCCGACGAATGGTATGCCGCGGACAAGCAGGAGCCCGGCTACTACCACCGCGACCACGGCGGCAAGGACTGCTACAAGGTGGCCGTCAGCCTGGGCGGCGGCGCTTCCGCCCCCTACATCCATGAGAAGATCTGCTACCCGGCGACCAACTACCGCTCGTACGAGATGCTCACCCAGAAGCCGGACGAGGTGTCCTTCGTCCTGCATTATCCCGAATGGGAAGCCGCCGAGGGCATACTCGTGGCGCTGGACAAGAAGATCACGGTCAAAGCCGACAGCTATTTCGTCCGCGTGGATGACAGCTATACTTTCAGCGGCACCGACACCCTGGCCGTCGTCGCCGGCATCAAGCTGCACGGCAATGCCGTCAATGATGAGGAGAATAAGGTTTGCGAGTTTCACGATGCCTGGACGATCCGCGACGACCGCATCGCCATCTGGGAACCGGCTTCCGACACCTCCGTGGAGCCCGAGGACAGCCGGATCGGCGTGGCCGTCGTGATGCCGGGCGCCGACCTGCCGTTGGCGCGCATCGATCTCGACCACCTGATGCTGTGCAAGACCCTCCGCCCGGGAGAGACCCTTACCTACTGGTTCGGCAACTGCTGGTCCAAGGGCGACATCCAGGCCTCGCAGGACTGGTTCGACCTTGTCTGGAATCTTTAGACTAATTCTTTGATTATGACAAAACATACTTTCCTTTCCTTCCTGGCGGGCGTCACGCTGTGCCTGACCGCTTTCGCCCAGGAGCCGCTTCCCTACCAGAACCCGAAACTTTCGCCCGAAGAGCGGGCGGACGACCTGCTCGGCAGGCTGGACATCGACCAAAAGGCGAAACTGATGACCAATTACAGCTTCGCCGTTCCCGAACTGGGCATCCGCGTCTACAACTGGTGGAGCGAGGCCTTGCACGGCGCCGCGCGCGCCGGGCTCGCGACCTCTTTCCCCCAGGCCATCGGCATGGCCGCAAGCTGGGACGTCGATCTCCTGCAGGAGGTGTTTGACATCGCCAGCACCGAGCAGCGCATCATTTTCGTCAAGGGACGCAAGAACGGACTGGATCCGCTCTACCACGGCCTGACGGTCTGGACGCCCAACATCAACATCTTCCGCGACCCGCGCTGGGGCCGGGGCCAGGAGACCTACGGCGAAGACCCGTACCTGACGGCCAAGATGGGCGCGGCGGTCGTCCGGGGCCTGCAGGGCGAGCCGAAGGACGGCTACGACAAGCTGCACGCCTGCCTGAAGCACTATGCGGTCCACAGCGGCCTGGAGTATGAGCGCCATCATTTCGACGTGTCGGACATCCCGATGCGCGACTTCCGCGAGACTTATCTCTATGCCTTCGAGGACATCATCAAGAACACCGACGTCCAGGAAGTGATGTGCGCCTACAACAGCGTCTTCGGCAAGCCCTGCTGCAACAACGACCAGCTCCTCACCCGCATCCTGCGCGAGGAATGGGGTTACAAGGGCCTCGTCGTCAGCGACTGCTCCGCCATCCGCGACCTCTATGCACCCCCGGGCCACCAGCCCTTCCCCGGCGATCCGACGGCGGCCATTTCCGCCGCGGTGCGCAGCGGCACCGACCTGGAATGCGGCAAGACCTACCGCCAGATGGCGGACGCCATCCGCGAAGGCAAGATCGATGAGAAGGAAGTCGATGTCTCCCTGCGCCGCCTGCTGATCGCACGTTTCCGCCTCGGCGAAATGGATCCCGAGGAGAGCGTGTGCTGGAACCAGGTGGACACCGCCCTGCTCGACTGCCCCGCGCATCAGGCCAAGGCCTTGGAAATGGCGCACGAATCGCTGGTGCTGCTGCACAACACAGGCATCCTGCCCCTGGCCAAGGAGGGCGTGAAGTATGCCGTGACCGGCGTGAACGCCAAGAACGAAGAATACCCCCTGGGCAACTATGAGGGCACGCCCGCGCATGTCATTTCCGCCTTCGAGGGCATCTGCAACGCGATTGGGGCCGACAATGTCACGGAGAATCCGGACGAAGCGGACATCGTCATCTATGTGGGCGGCATCAACCCCCGCATCGAGGGCGAGGAAATGCCGGTCGAGATGGAAGGCTTCTTCCACGGCGACCGCACTTCCATCGAGCTGCCCAAGGACCAGCGCGAGGAAATCGCTGCGCTGAAGGCTGCCGGCAAGCGGGTGGTGTATGTGAACTATTCCGGCAGCGCGATGGCGCTCGTCCCGGAGACGCATAACTGCGAAGCCATCCTGCAGGCCTGGTATGCCGGCGAAATGTGCGGCGCCGCGATCGCCGACGTGCTCTTCGGGGACTACAACCCGTCGGGCCATCTGCCTGTCACCTTCTATGCCTCCGACGCCGACCTGCCCGAGGTGCGCGACTACCACATGGAAGGCCGCACCTACCGTTATTTCTATGGCAAGCCGCTGTGGTACTTCGGCTATGGCCAGAGCTACACGAGCTTCAAGTTCGGCCGGCCCCGGATCAAGGGCGGCGAGCTGGTCGTGAAGGTGCGCAACACGGGTAAGCGCGACGGCGACGAAGTCGTCCAAATGTACGTTTCCAAGAAAGAGGACGCGGACGGCCCTCGTTATGCGCTGCGCGGCTTCCAGCGGGTTTCGATTCCCGCCGGGAAGAGCGTCGTGGTGCGGATCCCCCTCTGCGACGAGACCTGGGCCACCTATGACGAAACGGCGGGCAAGATGACCACCACGCCCGGCCACTTCACCGTCTACGCCGGCCCGAGCGCCGATCCCAAAGACCTGAAGAAAACCCGCTTCCGCCTGAAGTAGCGCAGTTCATTGAAGTCAGGGAGAGGGAGCAGTTCGGAGTGCGAAAAGTTTAACCCCTTCGGGGGAATGCACTCCGAACTGCTCCCTCTCCCTGACTTTTGCGGCTGTCCTGCTAGAAGTTGAAGTAGTTCTTGGCGTTGTTGTAGGAGATGTCCCGGACCATCTGGTGGATGAACGGGAGCTCGCTGGCGGGCAGCTTGCCCTCTTCCACGTCCTTGCCCAGCACGTCGCACAGAATCCTGCGGAAATACTCGTGGCGCGGGTAAGAGATGAAGCTGCGGGAATCGGTCAGCATGCCGACGAAACGGCTCAGCAGGCCGAGGGCGCTCAGGGCGTTCAGCTGCTTGCGCATGCCGTCCTCCTGATCCAGGAACCACCAGCCGGAACCGAACTGCATCTTGCCCGGATACGTGCCGTCGTTGAAGGTGTAAGCCATCACGGTCAGGAGCTCGTTGTCCTTGGGATTGAGGCAGTAAAGGATGGTCTTCGGCAACTTGCCCTCGAGGGCGAGGCGGTCCAGGAAACGATGTCCGGCCTCGGCGCAAGGCAGGTCGTGGATGGCGTCGTAACCCGTGTCGGGACCGAGGATGTTGAACATCCGGGTGTTGTTGTTGCGGATGGCGCCGATGTGGAACTGCTGCGCCCAGCCGCTCTCCGCGTCCATCACGGCGAAGTCGTGCAAGGTCGCGCTGCGGAACTTCAGGAGCTCCTCGGCGCTCGGAGTCTTGCCCTTCATCACCTTCTTGAAGATCTTCTCGATCTCGTCGTCGGTGTAGTCGGCTGCATAGAAGGTCTCCAGACCGTGGTCGGAGAGCTTGCAGCCCATCGACTCGAAGAAAGCGTGGCGCTTGCGCAGGGCCTCCAGCAGGTCGGCGTAGGTCTTGATCTCCATCTCGGCGGCCTTGCTGAGGCGTTCGATATAGGAAATGTACACCTCGGGAGCCTCGATCGCCATCGCCTTGTCGGGACGCCAGGCCGGGATCACCTTGACGCCGAACGGCATGTCCAGGATCTGCTTGTGGTAGCGCAGGTCGTCGGCCGGATCGTCGGTCGTGCAGACCGTCTCCACGTTGAACTTCTTGATCAGTTCCTGGCCGCGGAATTCGGGCGTCTGGAGCTTGGCCGTGCACTCGTCATAGATCTCGCGTGCCGTCTCGGGCTTGAGGATCTTGTCCACCCCGAAGACGCGGGCGAGTTCGAGATGCGTCCAGTGATACAGCGGGTTGCGCATCGCGTAAGGCATCGTCTCCGCCCATTTCTCGAACTTCTCGTAGGAACTGCGGTTGCCGGTGATATACTCCTCCGGGACGCCGTTGCCGCGCATCGCGCGCCATTTGTAATGGTCACCGCCCAGCCACACCTCGGTCAGATCCTTGAACTGGTAGTTCTCCGCAATCATCTGCGGCACCAGGTGACAGTGATAGTCGATGATGGGCATCTTCTCGGCGCTCTCGTGATACAGCTCGCGGGCCGTCTTGGTGGAGAGCATGAAATCGTCGTTGATGAAACTCATTGGGTATCTGTTTTAGTAATTGAATACATAATCATAGTCCTTGCCGCCCGCGCCGATGCGGAAGGTGTGGACCTCGTTCGTGGCGGGCTTGATCGCCACCACGTCGATGCAAAGGGTCTCGGTATAATCGAAGAACGCATGCTTGGTGCCGGGCAGCATCAAGTCGGGGACCACCCAGCCGTAACCCTGGGAAATGAAATAGTTGACGCCGTCCTGCTCCGCATGCATGTTGACGTGGGCGTCACCGGTCACGAGGCCGACCAGCTGCCTGCCCTTGGCGACATAGTCTGCGAGAATGCCCATGACGCGCGCATTGCCTTCATTGGTGTAATCAGGCGGATTGGAGGTCGTCCAGCGGCCCAGCGGGTGCGGCATGTAGTGACACATCACGAGCACGTCCAGATCGGCCGGCGTCTCGGCGAGCAGGGCCTCCAGCCATTGCATCTGGGGTTCGTCGAAGACATAATACTGCCCGCCCTGGGTGCCGGTCCCGGTACTGTTGAGCAGGATTACGCGCAGGCCCTTCTGGGGAATGTCATAATAACAATAGACCTTGCCGGGTGTGAGGTGCAGGTTCTCGCCCGCCTTCTCCTGCCAGGGCTTCTGGAAGGTATCGGAGAGGAACTGCTCGCTGTGGAAATTGCCCTCGCCGGCGTCCCAGTCATGGTTGCCGACCGCATAGAGCCAGATGCCGTCATATTTCTTCATCTCGGCGACGGTGTTGTCCACGACCGTCTTGGCGTAGGCTGCGTCCACGGTGGCCGGAAAGGCGTTCAGGCCGATGTCGCCCAGATTGATCATGAAGTCCGCGCCGAAGGCATCCGCCGCCTGGGCGGCAAAACCCACGTGCTTGTACGAATAGCGCCCGGCGGTATGGACGTCGGTCAGGATGACGTAGCAGACCGTCTCGTCCGCTCCCTTCCAGGCCTGGTAGCGGGCCAGGGCTTCCTCCACCTGGGGCTTCACGAACTTGTCGTTGCAGGCCTTCTGGTAGGCCCGCACGTCCCGGAGGGGATTGAGCTGCTGCCAGGGGATGGTGGGCGTGGAGTAGGTGAGGTCGATCGACTGTCCCTTGTCGTAATCGAAGAACTCCAGGCGCAGGTCGTGCCTGCCTTTCGACAGGGTCTTCGAAGCTATTTTGAGGATGGGGCCGTGCTTGCCGTCGTTGTCGATCAGCAGTTCGCCGTCGACATAGAATTTGGAACCGTCGTCGGTCGAGAGCTTGAAGGTGTATTCCTCTTCCGTCTTGACGGGAAGGGTGGTCTCGAAGAGCACGGCGAAGTGGTTAACCGTATCGGGCAGGTATTCGAGGTCCAGGTTGGTCTTCACGCCCTGCAGGTCGGGCTCGCCCAGCTGGGAGAAGTCGGGAAGATGGTCCTCCGTCCAGTCATAATACAACTTATACTTGACGACCGGCTCTTTCGGGCCGCAGGAAGCCGCCAGCAGCAGCACCGCGGCGAGGCTCAGGCATAGATACTTGAAACGCATAGCGAATACATTAGACTACAATCGACAAATATAATCATTCGGCATCTTTTTTCCAATCCCAGGTGCCGACAGGATAGGGTTTGCCGTAAGTGGCGTAGCGGCGCCGCTCGCGGGCGAGCCGGCGGCGGGCGACGGCGAGTTTCCGGCGCAGGCCGGGCGTCCGGAATTCCGGTCCACGGGCCTCGATCCGGCCGCCCCAATAACACACGGCGGCGCTTCCACGCAGGCGCAGGCACATCAGCGAGCGCTCGTACAGGTTGTACAGTTCCCGGTAATCCCGGGGCGTCAGGAAGCGACGCGCCTTCCGCAAATGCCGGAATCCCCGCTGCGCCTCCTGCAGGCAGTCCCGCTCCCAGGCGATGATGTAATCCAGGTATTCCTCCGTCATCCGCTCCCCCGGCAGGATCCAGCCCTTCGCCAGCACCCCGGCGATGTCCGACGCGCGCGCCGGATCCAGGGCTTTGCAGCTTTCCGGCGCCAGCGCGCTGACCAGTTCCGTCCACCAGTGGAACGAACGGTTCACCCCGTGCGCCAGATACACGCTGTCGGAGTCCGTCCAGCGCCCGGCGACGTGCCGGGAATACGTCGAAGGATCGTCCAGGCGGAAGTCGGAATGGTGCGTGGTATTGAGGCCCAGGATATAGCAGGTGCCGTCCAGAATGGCGCGGGAGGCCTGCAAGGCCGGTTTCAGGTGCTTGACCGCCGGACTGCCGTAGCGGGCGGTCAGGAAGTCGTCCCAAATCGCATCCACCGGCACGGAAGGGTCTTCGCTGACCCGCCACAAGGCATACAGATTGATGTGCGCGGGGGTGCAGGAGACCGAATTGTTGCCGCAGCGGTCCGTGCGGGCGACATACCCCACCACATCCGGACGCGCGGAGAGAGAGCGCCACCGCTCCGCATAGTATTCCGGAATCGTGTTCAGGATCACGGACTGCCCGTGGTATTCGCCGCAGGCGTCAAACTCCACCAGGGTCGGATGCCCCAGGGTTCCGACAAGCGGATTGTCCGGATGCGTCAGGAAAAAGTCGTGCGGAGTGTCCTTCACCATCACGCCCATCCCGGGCCGCCAGTCTATCAGGTCCAGGCAGGCGCGCAGGTTGGCGTATTCCTCTTCATTGTAGGCGAAGGTCCTGAGCCAGAGTGTTTTGCCGCATTCGTCACAGACCACGGCGGAGACGGTATTGACCACTATCGCCAGGCGCTCCGGGATGCTCATCTTTGAGAATTGGTTCTCCACCCGCGCCCCGGACTCGATGAAAGTCAGCACCAGTCCGTCCACCTCCGGGCAAAGAGAGAGCATCTGCCGGTAGTCGTCTGCAATCCAGTCCCAGAGCCCCGGCTTGTCCAGGTCCAGCAACCCCGTTCCGGGGAAATAAAACTCCGCCGGATAGTAGTCGGTGTCGTACAGCGCATGGTCCCAGACGCAGACCTCGGGAATCCCTGCGGCGTGCGCCTGGGCGGCCAGGTCCCGTACCAGCGCCAGTTTAGCCGTATCCCGCAAGTCGAAGAGATTCATCACGATCCGGTGCGACAGCTGCAGCTGGTTGCACCCGTCCGCCCCCGCCAGCAGGATCGTCCGCTCCGCCTGTTCCCGATCCGCTGACAGGATGTTGATCCCTTTCACGGACGGCCCCGCCGCCGCGGTCCAGCAGGAGAGCAGCAGGAGTAGAAAACTAAAGCTGAACCTTGACATATTTGATGCGGTAGCGGCGCCAGGTATAGGCGATATGCAGACAACCTTCGGCGTCGCAGATGACGGCGGGGTAGGAGTATTCCTTGATGGCGTCGTCCTCCAAAGTGACGACGTCGGTCCAATTCAAGCCATCCTCCGAGACAGCGACTTTCAGCGGGGAGCGCGGACCGCCGGAGCGGCCGGGCAGGGTTTCGAAATCATTGTAAACCAGCGCGAAACGGCCGTCCGGAAGGGTAACGGCGTCGATACCCGAACCGTTCTGGGGGATGTCGGTCAGCGTCTCGGGGCCCCAGCTTGCGCCGTTGTCGCGGCTCCAGGTAACGGACATCTTGCCGTTCCCCGTGCGGCTCAAAGCCTGCAGCGATCCGTCCTTGTGAATCAGGATCGTGGGCTGGATCGAAGAGATCGGCAGCCAATTGCCGTAATAGCGGTCGGGATCGGCCGGGACGTCCACGTTCTCCCCCACCCGCCCGGGCTTGCGCAGCTTGCAGGGAATGCTCAGCTGGACGCTGTCGGGCTCCGCCCAATGCCAGGTCGCGCCGCGGTCGTCGCTCCATTCGAAGTGGATGCGGTGCGGAATGTGGGCGTATTTGGACTGGACGCTGCTCCCGCAGACCAGGCGCCCGTCATGCCAGACCGGCTTGTCCTTGATGGGGCCCAGGAAGCCTTCGGGCAGGGGTTCGGGGTCGCTCCAGGTCTGGCCGTTGTCGTAGGATTTCTTGAGCCGCGCCTCCCAGAAAGCGATGGTCGAAAGGTCGATTTCGCCCTCCTTCATATTGTACCCCGGGCGGATCTTGTACCAGAGCAGCAGGGGCTCGCCCGGCTCCGGGATGCGGAACAGCACGGGGTTGTCCAGGCAATACCGATCCTTGTCCGGCACGGCGACGGCTTCCGGGGCGGTCCAAGTATCCGAGCCGGCCGGTTTGCGGCAGAGGCGCACCTTAGTGTCCGGCTCGTGCTCGGCAGTCCCGCCGTTGAAGGCGCAGAGCAGGTCGCCGTTCTCCGCGAAACAGAGTGTCGCGGAATGGCACTGCGGGAAATCGGCGTTTTCATAGACGAACTGCGCCTCCAGCACGTGATCGGGCAGATCGAAATCAACGGAGAAATGATGGCGGCCGCCGCGCACGCGCCAGACTGAAAAGCCGTCCTCAACCCTCAGTCTGCGGGCCAGGCAGCGGCGCTTTACCTTCGAACGGGCGACGGTCGGCGTCCAGACCTCCGCCCGCACGCCTTGGGGCAGTTCGAACCACCATTCCGCATGCATCAAATCCTTCGTGAAACGGCTCCGGACGGGCCCCCAGGGCGTCTTCGCGGTGCAGTCCAGCGAATCCAGTTCCTGGATACGGAAGTCCGGCCGCAGCCGGATCTGCGTCCGTCCGCCCTCAGGCAGGGCCTCGATCCCGGCGAGGTAACGCTCCCGCCAGGCCCGGACGTACTCCGGCGCGATGCAAGTGTCCGTCACCATCTCGGGATGCTTGTCGCAGATGAAATAGGCCCAGCTGTTCCAGCCGTTCTCCGCCAGGACCGGCAGAAGCCAAGGCTCGGCCTCCGGTCCCACCCGCGGGCGGAAATGCTGACGCCGGATCGTCGCAATGACATTGGACACCACGGCGCCGCGCACCGAATCCGGCACCAGCCCGAACGCCAGGGGCAGGACATTGTCGTCCAGCGTATTGCCCCCGTAGAAAGTGCTGTCCGGGAAAAGGATATGCGGCTTGTCCACCAGCGAGGAGCCGGGGCGCACCGTCAGGTATTTGGCGTTGAACGTGTTCCGCAGACTGTCCGAAGCCTCCTCCCGGTACTCCAGGATATCCCGGACCATCGGCACGGAACAGGCGGACAGGCAAAGGACGGCGGTCAAGACGGACAGCGGGAGAAAAGAAAGCCTCTTCATACGGGATGATTTGTACAAATATACCGATTCTCAGCAAAAAATGCTATATTAGCACGTTCAAGCACTTACGCAAAACCTGGAATAATGGCAAAATACAGCAAACTCGAAACCCTCCGGACGATGCAGGAAACCGGCATCGTACCGGTCTTCTACCACGGCGACCTCGCCACGGCCAAGAACGTCCTCAAAGCCTGCTACGACGGCGGCATCCGCGCCTTCGAATTCGCCAACCGCGGCGATTTCGCGCAGGAAGTCTTCGGCGAACTGGTCAAATACGCCAACAAGGAACTCCCGGGCATGATCCTCGGCATCGGCAGCGTCGTCGATCCCGGTACGGCGGCCCTGTACATCCAGCTCGGCGCCAACTTCGTCGTGGGTCCCCTCTTCAACCCGGCGATCGCCCCCATCTGCAACCGGCGCCTCATTCCCTACTGCCCCGGCTGCGGCAGCGTGACCGAGGTCGGCATGGCCCAGGAAGCGGGCTGCGACGTCTGCAAGGTCTTCCCCGGCGACGTGCTGGGACCCAAGTTCATCAAGGGCCTGAAGGCCCCGATGCCCTGGAGCCAGCTGATGGTGACGGGCGGCGTCAAGCCCGAGCGGGAGAACCTCGAAGCCTGGTTCAAGGCCGGCGTGACCTGTGTCGGCATGGGCAGCAACCTCTTCCCGAAGGACGCCATCGCCGCGGGCGACTGGGCCCGGATCGCAGGCCTGTGCCGCGATGCCCTCGCTATTGTAAAAGAAGTCAGATAATCAACAACTTACCATATGAGTACTACCCAGAAAAAACTGATGACCAACTGGCGTTGGTGGTTGTGCTCGCTGCTCTTCGTGGCGACGACCGTCAACTACCTCGACCGCCAGGTCCTCTCCCTGACCTACAAGGAGTTCATCGCCCCCGAGTTCCACTGGACGGATGCCAACTACGGCACCATCACTTCCTTCTTCTCCATCTTCTACGCCCTCGCCTGCTTGTTCGCCGGCAAGTTCGTGGACTGGATGGGCACCAAGAAGGGCTACCTGATCGCCATCGGCGTCTGGTCGGCCGGCGCGTGCCTGCACGCCGCCTGCGGCTGGGCCACGGCGGGCCTGGTGGATGGCGTCGCCAACGCGGCCGCCCTGAAGGCGGTGGAAGCGGGCAGCAACGTCGCCCTGGCGATCTCCACCACCTCCGTCTATCTCTTCCTGCTCTGCCGGGGCATCCTGGCCCTCGGTGAAGCAGGCAACTTCCCGGCCGCGGTCAAGGTCACGGCCGAATATTTCCCGAAGAAGGACCGCGCCTTCGCGACCTCCATCTTCAACGCCGGCGCCTCCGTGGGCGCCCTGGCCGCACCGCTCTGCATCCCGCCGCTTGCCAAGCACTTCGGCTGGGAGATGGCCTTCATCATCATCGGTGCCCTGGGCTTCATCTGGATGTTCTTCTGGGCCTTCATGTATGACAAGCCGGAAAAGAGCAAGCACGTCAACGAGGCCGAGCTGACCTACATCCACCAGGACGACGAGGCGGAAGCCGCCGAAAAGGCCGCCGCCAAGGAAGAGAAGTCCATCCCCTTCCTCCAGTGCTTCGGCTACAAGCAGACCTGGCAGTTCATCATCGGCAAGTTCCTGACCGACGGCGTCTGGTGGTTCTTCCTCTTCTGGGCCCCCGCCTACTTCCACGACCAGTTCCACGCGCCGGCTTCCTCGCCGCGCGGACAGGCGCTCATCTTCACGCTCTATGCCATCGTGACGGTGGTCTCCATCTTCGGCGGCTACCTGCCCAAGATCTTCGTGGAGAACAAGGGCATGCATCCCTACACCGGTCGCATGCGCGCCATGCTGATCTTCGCCTTCTTCCCGATCTGCTCCCTGCTGGCGCAGCCCCTGGGCATGCATTTCAACAGCCCCTGGTGGCCGGCGATCCTGATCGGTCTCGCGGCTGCGGGACACCAGGCCTGGAGCGCGAACCTCTTCTCGACCATCGGCGACATGTTCCCGAAGGGCGCCATCGCCACCATCACCGGCATCGGCGCGATGGCCGGCGGCGTGGGTTCGATGATCATCCAGAAGGTGGCGGGCAACCTGTTCACCTATGCGGAGAACGCCGGATCGGCTTTCCATTTCTTCGGTTTCGAAGGTAAACCCGCAGGCTATTTCATCATCTTCTGCTTCTGCGGCATCGCTTATCTGCTGGCCTGGGTCATCATGAAGAGCCTCGTGCCCAAGTACAAGCCGATCGTGATCGAATAACGGTCCCGTTTATATATCGCCCTTGAATATCTCTCGCTCCGTGAGTGCACCGAGCGAGAGATATTTTTCATACAGAGGAGCATAAGCGGCCGTCCGGGTAGGATCCGGGATGTATTCCCGGAGGAAACCGCTGCCCATGGCAGAGACCGCTTCTTCCACCCTCCCGTACACACCGGAGGCGGTCGCGGCAAACATCGCGGCACCCAGGGCACACGCCTGGTCCGTGCCGCAGATCCGGATCGGAACGCCGAGCACATCGGCCATCATCTGCATCACGAAGGGACTCTTATGGGCGATACCGCCCACGCCGATGACCTGGTCAATCCGTATCCCCTCCCGCACGAAACGGTCGGAAATCGCCTTGGTACCGAACACGGTCGCTTCCACCAGGGAACGGTAGATGCCGGGAGCCGTCGTCCCAAGGGTAAATCCGGCGACAGTCCCTTTCATCAAGGGATTGGCGTCAGGTGTCCGGCGCCCGTTGATCCAGTCTGTCGCGACCATGCCGGTCCCTCCCGGGGGAAGGGCGGAGGCCGCTTCATCCAACGCAGGCAGGATCCTGCGACAAGCTTTTTCCAGGGCTTCTCCTTCCAGACCTGAAAATGCCCGCAGGGGCCACTCCAAAACCCGGCGCCACATCGCATAGACATCGCCGAAGCTGCTCTGGCCCGCCTCCAGCCCGACCAGGCCGGGCAGGATACTCCCGTCCGTCTGTCCGCAGATGCCCGGGATGCAGCGGGAACCTATTTCTTCCGCCGGCACGACGGTCATGTCACAGGTGGAAGTCCCGATCACCCGTACCAGCGTATGAAGCCCCACCCCGGCGCCAACCGCTCCGACATGCGCATCCAGCGCTCCTCCTGCGACGATGACGGAGCTTGGAAGACCCAGGCGTTCCGCCCATTCGGGGCAAAGGGTTCCGACGGGACGATCGGCCGTGAGCGCCGGTCCCGAAACTTTCTCCCGCCAGCCTTGGAGCAGAGGATCGATGCCGGAGAAGAACGACTCGGGAGGCAGACCGCCCCAGGACGCGTGCCAGAGGGCCTTGTGCCCCTGCGCGCAACGGCTGCGCACGATATCCGCATCCCGCCTCACGCCGGTCACGATGGCCGGGAGCCACTCACAGCATTCAACAAAACCGCCGGCAGCCGCGGCAAGCGGGGCGGAGGCACGCAAGATATGCAGAAGTTTGGCCCAGAACCATTCAGGGCTGTACGCGCCACCCTCGTACATCGTATAATCCGTCCCGGAAGAACGGCAGGCGGCATTGATCTCCTCCGCCTCGCGCAGGGCAGTGTGGTCTTTCCAGAGGACGAACATCGCATCCGGTTCCTCGGCGAACTCAGGAAGGAGGGAAAGCGGGGTGAGCGTCCCGTCGGTCAGGCAGGGCGTCGATCCGGTCGTATCGAAAGCGAGGCCGACCACATGGGAAGCCGTGCCGGCGGGGCAGCGGGAGAGGGCATCCCGCACGGTGGATTCCAACACTTCGAGATAGTCGGCGGGATGCTGGCGCCAGCGGTTGGCCGACGGATCGCAATACAGTCCTTGCTTCCACCGGGGATAATCCGCGACCGCGGAGGCAAGGATACGGCCGTCAGCCGCATCCACGACCAGCGCCCGCGCAGAGTCGGTGCCATAGTCGAGTCCGATTACGTATTTTTCCATCTATCTTGCATTTATGTTTGTCCAAGGATTTGTAATATAATTATTTTTGTCTAAATTTGCACGCTTTTTCCGCAAAGGAGGAAGTTTACATTTAATTTTTAACCCCAAAATTTTTTGCAAAATGGCTGAATATTTGATGCCTGAAAAGAAGCAAGAGATTTTCGCGAAGTACGGGAAGTCCAATAAGGATACCGGTTCTCCTGAGAGTCAGGTTGCTTTATTCTCCTACCGTATCGCTCACCTCACGGAGCACGTGAAGAAGAACAAGAAGGACGTGGTCACGCGTCGCTCTCTTCTCCGTCTCGTAGGTAAAAGACGTCAGGTGCTGGATTATCTCCAGAAGACCGACATCGAGAGATACAGAAATATCGTCAAGGAGCTGGGTCTCCGCCGATAAACACGATAAGGAGGACAAGGGGAAGGGTCCAGGACGGACCTTCCCCTTTTTGATTGAAAAAAACGGCGTGCGGACGGTCCGCACCCGAGCAGTTATAAAGACGTAAAGAAAACAGTAATGAACGTTATCACGAAAAAAATCGAGCTCGCGGATGGCCGCGTGATTGAGATCGAGACCGGAAAACTCGCCAAGCAGGCGGACGGTGCGGCCGTGGTCAAGATGGGAGGCACGATGATCCTCGCCACCATCTGCGCGGCCAAGGAAGTCAAGGAGGGGACCGACTTCATGCCCCTCACCGTGGACTACAGGGAGAAGTATTTCGCCGCAGGCCGCTATCCCGGCGGTTTCATGAAGCGCGAGAGCAAGCCTTCGGACTACGAGATCCTCGTCGCCCGTCTGGTGGACCGCCCCATCCGTCCCCTGTGGCCGGATGATTTCCACCTGGAGGTCTTCGTCTACCTGACCCTCATTTCCGCGGACAAGGACACCCAGCCCGACGCCCTCGCCGGCCTGGCCGCTTCCGCCGCCCTCGCCACCTCCGACCTGCCTTTCGGCGGTCCCGTTTCCGAGGTGCGCGTCGCCCGTGTGAACGGTGAGTTCGTCATCAACCCCAGTTTCTCCCAGATGGAGCACAGCGACCTCGAGCTGATGGTCGCCGCCACCGAGGAGAACATCATGATGGTCGAAGGTGAGATGAACGAGGTCAGCGAGCACGACATGCTCGAGGCCATCAAGTTCGCCCACGAGGAGATCAAGCGCCACTGCCGCGTCCAGAAGGAGCTCATCGCCGAGCTCGGCAAGGAGACCAAGCGCGACTACCCCCACGACGTGGAGGACGAAGAGCTCAAGAAGGCCGTCGAGTCCTTCTGCTACGACAAGTGCTACGCCCTCGCGAAGGCCGCCAAGCCTAAGCAGGAGCGTGAGGAAGGCTTCACCGCCATCAAGGACGAGTTCCTCGCTACGATTCCCGAAGAGGAGCTCGAGGAGAAGACTCCGCTCGTCGAGAGATATTACCACGCCGTCGAGAAAGAGGCGATGCGCAACCTCGTCCTGGATGAGGGCATCCGCCTGGACGGCCGCAAGAGCGACGAAGTGCGCCCGATCTGGTGCGAAGTCGACTATCTGCCTTGCGCCCACGGCAGCGCCATCTTCACCCGCGGCGAGACCCAGTCTCTCGCGAGCGTGACCCTCGGCACCAAGCTGGACATGAAGGAGATCGACTCCGTCCTCGTCCAGGGCGACCAGCAGTTCGTCCTGCACTACAACTTCCCGCCTTTCGCCACCGGCGAAGCGAAGCCGATGCGTGCCCCCGGTCGTCGTGAGATCGGTCACGGCAACCTGGCGATGCGGGCCCTCAAGCCCGTCGTCCCCCTCGCTCCGGAGAATCCCTACGCCGTGCGCGTGGTGAGCGATATCCTCGAGTCCAACGGTTCTTCCTCCATGGCTTCCGTCTGCGGCGGCTGCCTGGCCCTGATGGATGCGGGCGTGAAGATCAAGAAGCCGGTCGCGGGCGTCGCGATGGGCCTGATCACCGATGCCGAGCATCCCAATGACCGTTACGCCATCCTGACCGACATCCTCGGCGACGAGGACCACCTCGGCGACATGGACTTCAAGGTCACCGGCACCAAGGACGGCATCACCGCCACCCAGATGGACATCAAGGTCGACGGCCTCTCCTACGAGGTCCTCGGCAAGGCCCTCGAGCAGGCCCGCCAGGGCCGCATGCACATCATGGGCGAAATGCTGAAGACCATCTCCGAGCCCCGTGCGGACTACAAGCCGTTCGTCCCGCGCCTCGTCCAGATCGAGATCCCGGCCGAGTTCATCGGTGCGGTCATCGGCAAGGGCGGCGAGACCATCCAGGGCATGCAGAAGGAATTCGGCACCACCATCACCATCGAGGAAGTGCCCGCCGAGGGCGGCGGCACCAAGGGTGTGGTCGATATCTTCGGTACGGACAAGGCTTCCATGGACGCCACGCTCCAGCGTATCAAGGACATCTGCGCCGTGCCTGAGGCCGGCCAGGTCTATCACGGCAAGGTCGTGAGCATCCTGGAGTTCGGTGCCTTCATCGAGATCCTCCCGGGCAAGGAGGGACTCCTCCACATCTCCGAGATGGCCTGGAC